>ERZ1034411.3-NODE-3-length-266919-cov-11.561057_pt1 | contig 266919 bp, 221 predicted proteins | sample MGYA00520583_ERZ1034411 | MGnify/ENA primary metagenome ERZ1034411 (study PRJEB33736, sample SAMEA104288481) | Azolla microphylla | place: Ecuador | collected 1982 | study: EMG produced TPA metagenomics assembly of the PRJEB19522 data set (Is there foul play in...
CGGTCCCGTGGCGCGGCCCGCCGCGCCCGCGCCGGCCTTGCAGGCGCCGTCGTCGGGATCGCTGGTCACGCGTCCGTTCTCCAGCCAGGCCCCCAAGGTGCTGCTGATCGGCTCCTCGACCGGCGGCCCGCAGGCGCTGATGGCGCTCGTCACCGAGCTCGGCCCTGTGATCGATCGCTTCCCGGTGCTGATCACCCAGCACATGCCGCCGACCTTCACGACCATCCTTGCCGAGCATCTGGCGCGCTCGAGCCGCAAGCCGGCAGCCGAGGCGGTCGACGGTGAGCCGGTGAAGCCGGGACGGATCTATCTTGCGCCCGGCGGCAAGCACATGCGGGTCGCGCGCAACGGCGCCGACACCGTGATCGCGCTCGACGACGGCCCCGCCGTCAATTTCTGCAAGCCCGCGGTCGATCCGCTCTTCACCTCCGCCATCGACATCTGGCACGGCAACATCCTCTCCGTGATCCTGACGGGCATGGGCTCGGACGGCATGCGCGGCGGCAAGGACATCGTCGCCGCCGGCGGCAGCGTGATTGCGCAGGACGAAGCCTCCAGCGTGGTCTGGGGCATGCCGGGCGCGGCAGCCAATGCCGGCATCTGCGCGGCGATCCTGCCGCTCAACCAGATCGGCGCCAAGGTCAACCGCCTGTTCGCGGGAGACCGCTCGTGACGCCCACCGATTACGATTATCTGCGCAAGTTCCTGAAAGAGCGCTCCGGCCTCGATCTGTCGCCCGACAAGCAGTATCTCGTCGAGAGCAGGCTGCTGCCGCTGGCGCGCAAGGCGAGTCTTCCCGGCATTCCCGATCTCGTGCTGAAGATCAGGAACGGTGACGGCCGGCTTGCCACCGACGTGGTCGAAGCGATGACCACCAACGAGACCTTCTTCTATCGCGACAAGATCCCGTTCGATCATCTGCGCGATACCATCCTGCCGGGCCTGATCCAGGCGCGCGCGGCACGCAAGAGCCTGCGCATCTGGTCGGCGGCGTCGTCGACCGGGCAGGAGCCCTATTCGATCGCGATGTGCGTGAAGGAGATGGGCGCGGCGCTCGCCGGCTGGCGTATCGAGATCGTCGCCACCGACCTGTCGCAGGAAGTGCTGGAGAAATCCAAGGCCGGCGTCTACAGCCAGTTCGAGGTGCAGCGCGGCCTGCCGATCCAGCAGCTGATGAAGTATTTCACGCAAGTCGGCGAGCTCTGGCAGCTCAATGCCGACATCCGCGCCATGGTGCAGTTCCGCCAGCTCAACCTGCTGCAGGACTTCTCCCATCTCGGCACGTTCGACGTGATCTTCTGCCGCAACGTGCTGATCTATTTCGATCAGGACACCAAGGCGGTGATCTTCGAGCGAATGGCGAAGACGATGGAGGCCGACGGCACCTTGCTGCTTGGCGCCGCCGAATCCGTCGTCGGCATCACCGACGCGTTCCGTCCCATCACCGAGCGCCGCGGCCTCTACCAGCTCAACCCCGCGCGCTCCGGCCGTCCCATGGGCGGATTGATGCCGCAGCCGCTGAAGCTCGCCGCGGCGAAGTGAGATGCTCTTCACCTCGCCCCGCTTGCGGGGAGAGGTCGGATTGCATCGAAGATGCAATCCGGGTGAGGGGGACTCTCCGCGAGTCGATCTGCCACCTTTTTTGCGGAAGCAGCCCCTCACCCCGACCCTCTCCCCGTAAGAACGGGGCGAGGGAGAAGACTCACAGAATCGCATGCGGCAAAAACCGCGAGTGGTTGCCTGTGATCGGGCTCTCGTCCTCGCGGATCGACAGGCCGCACGGCTCGTGGTTCACCAGCCAGCTTCCGATCACCGGATAGAAGCCCGAGAAATTCGGCAGCGGTGACAAGGCCTGTCGCACGAAGCCTTCGGCGCCGTAGGGACCTGCGTGCGCGTCGAGCGCCATGCCGCCGGACACGATCGTGACGTTGGCGCCTTCGCGCGACAGCAGCGGCTTGCGCACATAGGACGTGCCGAGCTCGGCGGCGCGCGGATCGTCCTCGAAGAAGGCCGGCAGCAGATTGGGATGGTTCGGATACATCTCCCAGAGCAGCGGCAATATGCCCTTGTTGGAGAGCACCGCCTTCCATGGCGGTTCGATCCAGCGTGTCGGGGCGTCCTTGAGTTTTGCGCCGAAGGCGTCCTGGAACATCCATTCCCAGGGATAGAGCTTGAAGGCGAGCGCAATGTCGGTCTCGTCGAGATCGACGAAGCAGCCAGGCTCGTCGCGCCAGCCCACCTGCTCGATGTCGAGCAGCCCCGTCGAGAGCCCGGCCTGCCGCGCGGTGTCCTCGAGATAGGCGAGCGTGCCGGCATCCTCGGCGTTATCAAGGGTGCCGGTGAGATGGACGTGCTGGCCAGCCGCAATCTCCTTCCACGCCGCGATCAGCCGCTCATGAATGGAGTTGAACTGATCGGCACGCACGGGGATGACGCGACGCTCGATCGCCTGCTCGAGCCAGGTCCATTGAAACACCGCGGCCTCGAAGATCGAGGTCGGGGTATCCGCATTGTATTCGAGCAGCTTGGCCGGCGACTTGCCGTCGTATTTCAAATCGAGCCGGCCGTAGAGGCTGCGGTCGTCGCGCTGCCAGCTCTCGGCGATCAGGCTCCAGAACGCTTCCGGGATCTGCAGGCGCCGCAACGCGCGCTCGTCGCCGATGACGCGGCCGGCGAGCTCCAGGCACATCGCCTCGATCTCGCCCGAGGGCGTCTCGATGCCGCGCTCGATCTCGTCGAGCGTGAAGCCGTAATAGGCGCGCTCGTCCCAATAGCGTTCGCCGTCGATGGTGTGGAAGGCGAAGCCGCATTGCGCCGCCGTCTCTCGCCAGTCGTCGCGCTCAAGGCAAGTGATGCGCTGCATGTTGTCTCAGCCGCCGCCCGAAAAACCGTGGCCGAACGAGCCGAAGCCGCCGCGGCTCACGCTGCTGTGGCCGGAGTCGGACGACGACGTTCCGGCCGAAGAATGGCTGGATGAATCGCTGCTGAAGAAGCTCGATCGCGACGACCAGCGCGAGCTGGTGCCGCCTGACGAGCTGCTGCCGCTGCTGCTTGTGCAGGTCGTGGTGGTCTGCCCGGGCACGGCGCCGGGCGTGGGCTCGCAAGTCTGCCGCGGCATCAGCGTGTAAGCCGTGGTGCCGACCGCGAGCGTGCCCATCACCAGCAGGGCGACATGGCCGGAGCGCTTCACCGGTTCCTTGGCCGGCAGCGGCAGATCCGCCGGCAGGCGTGGACGGCGCTTGCCGAACTCCTTGCTGGGTGGTTTGTCGGCCATCTCAGTAGATCATGCTGGCGGCGTTGAGGAGGCCGGCGGCGAACGAGGACAGGCCAAGCCAGATCGCGGGCGCGAGCTCGCCGGCGGAGATCCGCGCTGACAGGTTCGGCACCGGCACCTTGACGAGGAAGAACACGATGACCTGCACGACCAGCGCGATGGTCGCCCAGATCAGGCAGTCCAGCACATTGGCCGAATGCGCGATGGCGCTGACCAGCGGCGCCACGAAGCCGAGCAGGCTGAGGCCGAGCGCGATCGCCGCGGCGGGCTCGTTGTCGCGGATCAGCTGGAACTCGTTATGCGCGGTGATGCGGGTGTAGACGAACAGATACGCCACGATCGCGATCAGCCCGGTGCAGAAATAGACCAGGAAGGCGGGCAGGCCGGCGAGTGATTGCAGGATCATCGTTCCCCCATCGTGCGCGACCATTCGTCGGCGGGGGAAGCATAGCGGTTCAAAGCTTAAGAGGGAGATGAAGCATCCGCCCAAAAACAAAACCCCGCCATTTGCGGCGGGGTCCAGGCTGGGAGGAGCGAGCCCGACAAGGGCTCGCGACGTAAACCCAGGATCAGGCGGGGATGCGCTCGTCGGCCTCGTGCGGCTCGCGCAGCACGTAGCCGCGGCCCCACACGGTCTCGATGAAGTTGCGTCCCTCGGAAGCATTGGCCAGCTTCTTGCGGAGCTTGCAGATGAAGACGTCGATGATCTTCAGCTCGGGCTCGTCCATGCCGCCATAGAGGTGGTTGAGGAACATTTCCTTGGTCAGGGTCGTGCCCTTGCGGAGCGAGAGCAGCTCCAGCATCTGGTACTCCTTGCCGGTCAGGTGCACGCGCTGGCCGCCGACTTCCACCGTCTTGGTGTCGAGGTTGACGACGAGATCGCCGGTCTGGATGACCGACTGGGCGTGACCCTTGGAGCGGCGCACGATCGCGTGGATGCGGGCCACCAGCTCGTCTTTATGGAAGGGTTTGGTCATGTAGTCGTCGGCGCCGACGCCGAGACCCTTGACCTTGTCCTCGATGCCGGCGAGGCCGGAGAGGATCAGGATCGGTGTCTTGATCTTGGAGACCCTGAGCTGCTTGAGCACGTCGTAGCCGGACATGTCGGGCAGGTTGAGGTCGAGAAGGATAATGTCGTAATCGTATAATTTACCGAGATCGACGCCTTCTTCCCCCAAATCGGTCGTGTAGACGTTGAAGCTCTCAGACTTCAACATCAGCTCGATCGACTGCGCGACGGCGCTGTCATCTTCAATCAGCAAAACGCGCATGCCAGTTCCCCATAGTCGCCGCTCCTGGGCGTCAGGTCGGCCGCATTCGCGGCACTCAACAAAACGCCTTTGAACAACTGATTCGGATCCTGACAACAGATGGTTAACAAATCCTGATTCTGGAACGCAAGTCCCCCCGGTGCAATTTTTGTCGAATCGCCCTAAGGTCTTGCGCGTGAAGCAGCTTTCGTCACCCAGCTCCGTTCAAGTTCCACTTTAAGAGACGGGCCTAACCGACTCCCGCGACTCAGCCTTCTTCTGAAGGGGAGCCACGCTCAGTCACAAAGACAGTGACGCAATGATTAATGATGCGGGTAAACACGAAGTTAAGCTCCGTTCAGAAATATGGCGAAACTTAAGGTTTTCACCGTGAAGTCCCGGAGATCGCTGGAGCGACCACCATCTTATATGAAGGCCCTCATATGAAGGCGCTCCTGATGAAGGCTCCCCGATGAAGGCGCTTGCCGAACAGATCGGCGATATCGACGGCGTCAACATTTACGGCCGCGTGGTCGGCGTTCGCGGCCTGATGGTCGAGGTGGCAGGTCCTATCCACGCGATGTCGGTCGGCGCACGGCTGGTGATCGAGACCGGCGCCAACCGTTCGATTCCCTGCGAGGTGATCGGCTTCTCCGGCAACAACGCTGTCGTGATGCCGTTCGCCGGCCTCGACGGCGTGCGCCGCGGCTGCAAGGCCGTGATCGCCAATGCCGCCAATCTGGTGCGGCCCTCGTCCGCCTGGCTCGGCCGCGTCGTCAACGCGCTGGGCGAGCCGATCGACGGCAAGGGCCCGCTGCCGCAGGGCGCCTCGCCGATGCCGTTCCGCAATACGCCGCCGCCGGCACATTCGCGCAAGCGCGTCGGCGCGCCGCTCGATCTCGGCGTGCGCGCGATGAACACGTTCCTCACCTGCTGCCGCGGCCAGCGCATGGGCATCTTCGCAGGCTCCGGCGTCGGCAAATCGGTGCTGCTGTCGATGCTCGCGCGCAACGTCGATGCTGCGGTCAGCGTCATCGGCCTGATCGGCGAACGCGGCCGCGAGGTGCAGGAATTCCTGCAGGACGATCTTGGAGAAGAGGGCCTGGCGCGCTCCGTCGTGGTGGTCGCGACCTCCGACGAGCCGGCGCTGATGCGCCGCCAGGCGGCGTATCTGACGCTCGCGGTCGCCGAATATTTTCGCGACGAGAACCAGGACGTGCTCTGCCTGATGGACTCGGTGACGCGCTTTGCCATGGCCCAGCGCGAGATCGGCCTGTCCGCCGGCGAGCCGCCGACGGCCAAGGGCTACACGCCGACCGTGTTCACCGAGCTGCCGAAGCTGCTGGAGCGCGCCGGCCCGGGCCTGGGCGAGGGCGCCATTACCGCGATCTTCACGGTGCTGGTCGACGGCGACGACCACAACGAGCCGATCGCGGACGCCGTCCGCGGCATCCTGGACGGCCACATCGTGATGCAGCGCTCGATCGCCGAGCGCGGCCGCTATCCCGCCATCAACATCCTCAAATCCGTCTCCCGCACCATGCCGAAATCGGCCGACCCGCAGTTCTGGCCCGTGATCCAGAAGGCGCGGGCGGTGATGGCGACCTATGCCGACATGGAGGAATTGATCCGTCTTGGCGCCTACCGGGCCGGCTCCAGCCCGGAGGTGGACGAGGCAATCCGCCTGCACGAGCCGCTGGAAGCCTTCCTGCGCCAGCGCAAGGATGAAAATGCAACACTGGCGGACGGCTACCGCCAGTTGGCGCAAATCCTCGGTAATTTGGAAACGGAACGCTAACTTTGTCCCGTCATCATCCGATCCCACAGAGTAGCAGAGCCGGTCAGGGCCCCCATCGGGCCCTTGGGGTGACCGGTATCGTCCCACGTGCAGCGGGGGGACTTCTGGGGAGTACGAGTCGATGAAGTCACGAGATACCCTCATTCGCCTGAAGAAGTTTCAGGTCGACGAGAAGCGCCGCCGGGTCACCCAGATCGAGACCATGATCGCCGATTTCCAGCGCATGTCGGTCGATCTCGAACGCGAGATCCAGACCGAGCAGGAGCGCGCCGGGATCAACGATCCCTCGCACTTTGCCTACCCGACCTACGCCAAGGCGGCGATCCAGCGCCGCGAGAACCTGACCCGCTCGGCCGACGAGCTCAAGGGCCAGCTCGACGAAGCCAAGGCCGCTTTGGCCGAGGCCTTCGAGGAGCTGAAGAAGGTCGAGCTGCTCGACGAGCGCGACCAGGCCCGCGAACGCGCCGAGGAGAACGCCCGCGAGCAGGCCGATCTCGACAGCATCGGCCTGATGCGCGCCCGCATCGGCGCCGTCGCCTGAGCGCGCCGGCAAGCCCGACCCACCGAGAATTTCGCCAAGCCCGGGCCGCAAGGTCCGGGTTTTTCGCATGGGCTGTCCACAGCGTGGCGCCGCGCCCCTTGGTGGTCGGCTTGGCCGCGCGCTATGGTGGCGGATGGTTCGCCTCTCCCCGCTTGCGGGGAGAGGCCGGATCGCATCGCCAGATGCGATCCGGGTGAGGGGGACTCTCCCCGAGTCCGTCTGCAACCTCCGTTGCGGAGACTCCCCCTCACCCCGACCCTCTCAGGGCGAGCGTAGCTCGTCCCAACCCCGCAGACGGGGAGAGGGACAAGGATAAGGGGGCTGAATGCTGACGCCAGCCGAGCTGGTCGGGTTGATTGAGGCGGTGGCGAAGGGCGATCAGGCCGCGTTCGAGCGCCTCTACGCCGCCACGCGCGCGAAACTCTATGGCGTCGTGCTCCGTATCTTGCGCAGGCAGGATCTCGCAGAGGAGGTCATTCAGGAGACCTACGTCAAGATCTGGAACAACGCAGGCGGGTTCAATCCGGCGCTGTCCTCGCCGATCACGTGGATGGCCTCGATTGCGCGCAACCGCGCCATCGACATCGTGCGCAAGAAGTCGGAGGTCTCGATCGAGGAGGAGCCTCAGGCGATGGAGGTGGCGGCCGACAGCCCCGACCCGCTGGCGCGCCGGGAGATGACCGAGGAGCTGAAGCGGCTATTGGAATGCGTCGGCCGGCTCGAGCCGGACCGTCAGCGGCTCGTGCTGCTCGCCTATTACAACGGCTGGAGCCGCGAGCAATTGGCGGAGAAGTTTTCAGCGCCCGTCAATACGGTGAAGACGTGGCTGCGGCGCAGCATGTTGGATATCCGGGAGTGCCTCGGACTATGAATGCTCGAACTGTGAAGGTTTGGACTGTGAAGGTTTGGACTGCGAGGATGGTGCTGGACCGCAATTGATGGCCTATTCGGAGGACCATATCGCGCTCGCCGCGGAATATGCGCTCGGTACGCTCGATGCCGACGAGCGCGCGCAGGTCGAGACCATGATGGCGGTGGACGAGGCGTTCGCCGACATCGTGCAGGCCTGGGCCTTCCGGCTCGGCGTCCTCAACCAGATGGTCGGCTCGGTCGAGCCGCGCCCGATCGTGTGGGAGAACATCAGGTCCGAGATCGCGCGCACGGCGCTGGCGCAGCAGCCGCCTGTGCTTGCCGAGGCATCGCCGCCACCGCCTCCGCCCGCACCGGAGCTCCCCGCTTCGGAGGCCGTGGAGTCCGCCGGCGATGCGCCGCAGGCTGCCATCGTGCCGCATGCCGAAGCCGCACCGCCGGAGACGCCGCGTCCCGAGCCCGACGTGCTTCCCGACGTCGCGCCGCAATTCATCCCGCAGGTCCACGCGCCGGATCTCGCCGTCGCGCGCGCGCCGCAGGCGGCGGTCGCCGACGACGGCAACGTGATCCGTCTCGAGGGCCGGGTGAAGCGCTGGCGCTCCGTCGCGTCCGCCGCCGGCGCGCTCGCGGCCGCGCTGCTGATCACGCTGTCGCTCCAGATCTTCCTGCCCGACGCGCTGCCGGGGGCCTTGCGTCCCGCGCCGCGCATCCAGACCGTGGAGGTGAAGATTCCGGCCGCGCCGCTCGCGGCCTCGGCGCAATATGTTGCGCTGCTGCAGGGCCAGGCCGGCGGGCCCGCCTTCATTCTCACGGTCGACGGCGCGAGCAAGAACTTCACCGTGCGCAAGGTCGGTGCGTCGCCGGAGCCCGGCAAGAGTTTCGAGCTCTGGCTGATCTCCGACAAGCTGCCGCGTCCCCGCTCGCTCGGCGTGATCGGCGCCGGTGATTTCACCGCGCGTCCGCTGCTCGCCGGCTACGATGCCGACGTCGTCAACGGCGCCACCTACGCCGTCACCGTCGAGCAGGCCGGCGGCTCGCCCGACGGCAATCCGCACTCCGCGCCGGTCTTCACTGGCAAGCTGATCGAGACCGTTCCGCCCGCCCAGCCGCAGGCGCCCGCGAAGAAGTAGGGACCTCTGTTCCCGCATATTGCTGGCGCTCATGCGGGGTACGAAACTGTCGCCACCGTCCATCCCGCCGTCGCATCCGGACAAATCCCCCTGAATCGCCCCCCGATTTGAACCTCGCCGCAGTCCGGGGCGTCAAATTCCCGGAAATTGCAGTCGGCGCCGCCGATCGCGGAGCCGGAAGAGGGGCTGGAAATCAGATGGATGCAGCGAAAACGCCGGGCATCTTCGTTCACCAATATACGGGCCTGCCGCAAGGTGCGGCGTTCGAGCATTGGCGCGAGCGGGCCTTGGGAGCCTGCGGCCTCGATATCGGACCGAGCCGTGGCGACAGCATCGATTGCCGGCTCCAGATCAGCGTGGTCGACAACATCGCGCTCGCCATTCCCGAAGGCGCCTCCGCGCAATATTCCCGCACCCAGAGCCATCTTGCCGACGGCAGCGACGACTTCGTGCTGATCGCGGCACATGCCGGCCTCGTTCGCGTCGGGCAGAACGGTCATACCGTGGAGCTCGCGCCCGCGCAGATGGTGCTCGTCGACATGGGCATCACCGGCAGCGTCGGCCACACCATTGAGGACCGCTTCACCACCATCCGCATGCCGCGCCGGGCGCTGCTGGAGATCAATCCGCGCGCCGAGGACAAGCTGTCGCAAGTGCTCAGCGACGGCGCGGTCGCCGAGACCATCTTCCGCTACCACGCGCTCGCCGCCAATCACGCGCCGCATCTGGACGCCGTCGGCCAGCGCCTGACCGCGCAGCATATGGTCGATCTGGTCGGCCTCCTGCTCGGCACCGACGCCGAGCATGCAAGCCTCGCCCGCGGCCGCGGCCATGCGGCGGCGCGCCTCGACCTCATGCGCGCCGACGTGATGGCCGCCCTCGGCCGCAACGATCTCTGCCTGTCTGAGATCGCGACGCGCTCGGGCCTCAGCCCGCGCCAGGCGCAGCGCCTGTTCGAGCAGGCCGGCACCACCTTCACCGAATTCGTGCTGGAGCAGCGCCTGCTGCAGGCGCGAAAACTGCTCGGCGATCCCCGCGCCAGGACGCGCAAGATCAGCGACATCGCGCATTCCTCGGGCTTTTCCGACCTGTCCTATTTCAACCGCGCCTTCCGCAAGCGTTTTGGCGCGACACCGTCGGAACTGCGCGAGGCGTGAGCAGCATTGCGCTTCGGCTTTACGATTTCGCCCGGCGGTCGTTGCCGCCGCGGTTGGTCCGTTCTCCCTGATAGGTTATATTGACCCCTACGGGCAGGCTGCTCGATCGCCTGTCGTTGTCTCGGGAAATGCAGTCAACGGACATGGCGCGTATCGTCGTGCTCGGCGCCGGATTTGCAGGCCTGTGGGCGGCCATCGGTGCCGCGCGCAAGCGCGACGAGATCGGCGCGAACGGCGACATCGAGATCCATCTCGTCGACCGCAATCCCTATCACAACATCCGCGTGCGCAATTACGAGGCCGACCTCGACGAGGTCGCGCTTCCGCTTGGTCGATTGCTCGATCCGATCGGTGTCAGCCACGGCCTCGGCGAGGTCGAGGCCATCGACCCCTTGCATCGCCGGATATCGCTTCTCACGAGCGGCGGCGAGGAGGTGCTGGCCTATGACCGCCTCGTGCTGGCGCTCGGCAGCGAAGTGATGCGGCCCGATATTCCCGGGCTCGCCGCGCACGCCTTCGATGTCGATACCTATGCCGCGGCGCTTCGGCTCGAGGACCATCTCGCCTCGCTCGGACGCAGCGCGCCGTCGCCGGGGCGTTCGACGGTCGTGGTGGTCGGCGCCGGATTCACCGGCATCGAGGTCGCGGCCGAGATGGCGGACAGGCTGGCGCGTGCCGGCATCACCGGCAGCCGGCGCGTCGTTCTGGTGGATTCCAATCCGGCGGTGGGCGCGACCATCGGTGCGCACGCGCGCCCCGTCATCGAGACGGCACTGGCGTCACTGGAGGTCGAGACACGGCTGGGCGTGCGCGTCGCCTCCGTCGAGGCGGCCGGCGTGCATTTGAGCTCGGGCGAATTCGTCGCGGCGCAGACCGTGATCTGGTGTGCCGGAATGCGCGCGAGCCCTCTGGCGGCAAGCTTTCCGGACGCGCGCGACCGGCTCGGGCGCCTCCTGGTCGATCCCTTCATGCGGGTTGCCGATGTCGGCGGCGTGTTCGCGGCCGGTGACGTCGCCTCGAGCGTGGTCGACGGCCTGCATCCGACGGTGATGTCGTGCCAGTTCGCGCGCCCCATGGGCCGCTTTGCCGGTCACAACGTCGTTGCAGATCTCGTCGGCCTGCCGATGCTGCCGCTGCGGATCGACTGGTACGTGACCGTGCTCGATCTCGGCGGCTGGGGCGCGCTCTATACGGAGGGCTGGGACCGCGAGGTCAAGACGACCGGCGCGGCCGCGAAGGCGACCAAGCAGACCATCAACCGCCAGCGCATCTATCCGCCGCTCTCCGGGCGCAAGGACGAGCTGTTCGCGGCGGCCGCGCCGACGGTGCAGGCGCCGCCGCCGACCTATGGGGCAAGGTAGTCGCCGGGTATTCAGTGTGATCGTCCGCCTTGTGCGCAATTGCGCACGGGAGCGGACGATCCAGGTTTCCAGAGACAGTCGTGAGTCCGGAGAAGCCGCGGCGTGCTGGATTCCCCGCCTTCAGGGAATGGCGACGGCCATCGCGTGGGACAATCCCGCGACCCAACCACAAGCCCTTGCGTTGCCTGACGGGCAAAACACCCAAATGCTCGGTCAATCCGGGCGATCAAAAATATTCAACTTTACCGAAATTCGGAAAGGGCGTATCCATCGCGGCAACCCGGCCCAAGGAAGAGGGGCGTATCGCGATCGTCACGAACGCGGGCCGGGCGGCGGTGGACGCAGGCCATATCGGCGCGAAGGGTTTTTGCAGGGCAGGCAACTGTGAGCAGGGCCGTCGCGCACACGACCGGTATGATCGGCGTACGGCAAAATCGTGTGGTCCTGGCGCCCGGGGTCTGTGCGCCAAGTCTTGCGGTGATGCGATGGCCCAACCGGGCAAGCGCATCAGTCATCCGAAAGGCGACGGGGGCAATAGTGCAACGCTCCCCGGGGAGAGCACGACATAAGCCGTAAAGCCACTGCGCAGGGAAGGCCGGGATGTCCTGGCTACACCTGTATGCCGCTGTGCAGCTTCTTGTCACGCAGGATTCGCACAGTGGACCGCGGGTGCCAGCGGGCTCCCGGTCTTCCCTGCGCCCTTTTCCAATCGAGGGCGAAGCGACGAAGCAAAGCTCGGGCGAGATGAGCCGCGAGGATGCGGAGGTGTGCCCCTAGATGGAAAGGTTTCTCCGCAGGTGAAATGCAAACGATGAGCGATACTGGTCCCACGTACTCCGTCATTGCGAGCGCAGCGAAGCAATCCAGAGTCTTTCCGCGGAGAGATTCTGGATTGCTTCGTCGCAACGGCTCCTCGCAATGACGCGGAGAGAGCGGCCTACTCGCTCTCGTGCCCCGGACGCGGCGCAGCGCCCCGGCGATGCTTCACACTCCATCACAGCGTTCGCACAACAGGGCAGGCATTATCGTGACGCAGCGAGTTGCAACATCCTTCATGACGCCGGCGTGGCGCAATCCACACGCTCGACGTCCCGACGACTCTGTCGTCAAATTATTGCTGGATGTGTCCGGGTTGTTTCGTCTAGCGTCACCCGCAGGGGTTGGGAATGGCATTCTATCCATAGAACGGGAGCACCAATGCGGCGAGTTTCGCCGCCGGCGCTCCCGTTCATTCCGCAACGACAGGACTGATCGACGCATCTCGGCCGCGAACCGGCCGTGCTGTGCACGAGGCGCAGTGTGCTCTAGACTTCGGCCTTTCTCGCAAGGAGGAGCAGCCGATGCCGGGCACCGGAAAAACGAAGCGTGGAGAGAGGCGGATGACGAAGACCGGAGCCGCAAAGCGGATCGAAGAGCCGACCCCCGGTGCAGCGCCCGGCAGCGCGCCGCACGCCAACGGCGCGCAAGCCGCGAACCCGTCCGATGCTTCCGCCGCCGGCACACAAGCGGCCCCGCCGCCCAAGACCGTGTCGCAGGTGCTCGGCGAGATCACCTGGCTGATGACGCAGTCGCCGCGCCACAAGGCGATCCCGCTCGGCGATCTCGAATGGCTGGTGATGCCGGCCATCCTGCTGCAGCAGTTCCGCATCTTCTACAAGGGCGAGCAGCCGGTCGGTGTCGCGTTCTGGGCGCTGGCGGACGAGATCGTCGCGAAGCGGATCGATGCGGGCGATGTGCGGCTGACACCGGCGGAGTGGAAAAGTGGCGCGAATAGGAAGGTCGTTGATGTGATTGCGCCGTTTGGGGGTGAAAGCGAGATGCGAGGACAAGTAGGTGATAAATGATGTCGATCTACCTAAGTCGCCCCCATTTTTGTGTCCAGATCATTCGGCGACGACCGGTCGAGGAAGCCCATTACGGGCGACGACCAGAAGAATTTGTTGGACCTTGGCTTTTTTGCTGACTTGCGGGGATCCTTCAATGGCGCGCGATAATTCAGTCGACGGTCAGGCTTTCCTCAATGAGCTAGGGGGGGCAACGAAAATTACTCTTTTGCTCGTTCCATATCGGACCTCATTTCGATCGAGAATCGATGAGGTTAAATTGCCTGAGGTTTCTTGCGTGTACGAAATCACGGCAGGAAGTCCAGCCTTTGATGAGTCCTTGGAAGTAGTTCGCGAAGGAATTGTCCTGATGAACGATGCCAAGCCAATCTTAGATCTCCGTGTCGGCGTTGTCTTCGAGCGCGGCGGTAACGTTATCAATGCTGCTTATTTCAATGACTTTGGCGGACTTCGCAAAGTGGGCGGTTTTGTCGGTTCACGTCGCGCGATCGGTTCTTCCGACTTGCCAAGCTTGCTTCGCTCGCTGGCAATAAAGCCCGGCGCTTCACTTGTAAAGGATCGGTATTCGAGATGCCCTCACGCCTAAGGAGGGCTGTATGAGTATCGATTCTGTTTTGTTTGGTTGGAGGCATTGGTGACGCTTACTTCTGCAAACTTCACTGTTACCAATGCCATTACGGTGACAGTGCCATTACGGTGACAGTGCATTTAATTGACTCCTTGTGGTCGTGCAGGCATGCTGCGGCATGGCTCGACTTGCGCGTGTCGTCATCCCCGGGCATCCCCACCATGTCACCCAGCGCGGCAATGGTCGCGCCCGCACGTTCTTCGAGGATGGCGACTATGCTCTTTACCGCGATCTTCTGGCGGCGGGATGTCGTGCGGCAGGCGTCGAAGTGTGGGCCTGGTGCCTGATGCCGAACCACGTGCACCTCATTCTCGTGCCGTCCGATGCCGATGGATTGCGCCGCGCGCTGGCGCCCGTGCATCGCCGCTATGCCGGCATCATCCACGCCCGCCGCAAGCGCACCGGCCATTTCTGGCAGGGCCGTTTCGGCTGCGTGGCGATGGACGAGGCGCACCTGGCTGCCGCGCTGCGCTACGTCTCGCTCAATCCGGTGCGGGCACGGCTGGTCGAACGGGCGCGCGACTGGCGCTGGTCCAGCGTCCGTGCCCATGTCGGCGGCCGCGACGACGGCATCACCGCGATCGCGCCGGTCAGCGAGCGCTATCCGAACTTTACGCATTTCCTCTCGGAGCAGAGCGATGAGGAGATGATCGAGCAACTCCGCCGCGCCGAAACCATCGGCCGGCCGATCGGCAACCCGAAGTTCCTGGACATGATCGAACGGAAGACAAAGCGCGTTCTCAAGCCGGCCAGGCGAGGGCCGAAGCCGAAAGAGAGTTAAGTGCACTGTCACCGTAATGACAGTCGCCCCGCCACAAGGCGATCCCGCTCGGCGATCTCGAATGGCTGGTGATGCCTGCGATCCTGCTGCAGCAGTTCCGCATCTTCTACAAGGGCGAGCAGCCGGTCGGCGTCGCGTTCTGGGCGCTGGCGGACGAGATCGTCGCGAAGCGGATCGATGCGGGGGACGTGCGGTTGACGCCGGCGGAGTGGAAGAGCGGGGCGAACAAGCGGATTATTGATGTGGTGGCGCCGTTTGGGGGCGAGGGAGAGATGCGTGGGCAGGTCGTATTTCGGGAGGCGAAGCTCTGATGACCGGCGAGAAGGACATCCAGCAAAGGCGTCTGGCAGAGCGGAGGGCTCATCGTCTCGCCCTCACCGATGATGTGAAACGATTGATGGAGGCGCTCAATCGCGATTCTCCAGAGGAATGGCGTAGCTATCGCGCGACGGTCGATCAGGAGGGGATACTTGAGGCTGACGTTCACAACAGGATTATTCAAACAGCGTTTGCGCTTTTCCCTGGGCGAGAGACGCGTGATATCGCGGATCTGCTTGAGCGAATGATCGAGATGACCAGAAGCGAGCTGGGCAAAGGCGACTGGAAAGTTTGATGAGCGGGATTGTTTATTTAGGCATTACGGTGACAGTGCATTTAATTGACTCCTTGTCGTCGTGCAGGCATGCTGCGGCATGGCTCGACTTGCGCGTGTCGTCATCCCCGGGCATCCCCACCATGTCACCCAGCGCGGCAATGGTCGCGCCCGCACGTTCTTCGAGGATGGCGACTATGCTCTTTACCGCGATCTTCTGGCGGCGGGATGTCGTGCGGCAGGCGTCGAAGTGTGGGCCTGGTGCCTGATGCCGAACCACGTGCACCTCATTCTCGTGCCGTCCGATGCCGATGGATTGCGCCGCGCGCTGGCGCCCGTGCATCGCCGCTATGCCGGCATCATCCACGCCCGCCGCAAGCGCACCGGCCATTTCTGGCAGGGCCGTTTCGGCTGCGTGGCGATGGACGAGGCGCACCTGGCTGCCGCGCTGCGCTACGTCTCGCTCAATCCGGTGCGGGCACGGCTGGTCGAACGGGCGCGCGACTGGCGCTGGTCCAGCGTCCGTGCCCATGTCGGCGGCCGCGACGACGGCATCACCGCGATCGCGCCGGTCAGCGAGCGCTATCCGAACTTTACGCATTTCCTCTCGGAGCAGAGCGATGAGGAGATGATCGAGCAACTCCGCCGCGCCGAAACCATCGGCCGGCCGATCGGCAACCCGAAGTTCCTGGACATGATCGAACGGAAGACAAAGCGCGTTCTCAAGCCGGCCAGGCGAGGGCCGAAGCCGAAAGAGAGTTAAGTGCACTGTCACCGTAATGAGGTTTCGTGCCCCGGACGCAGCGCAGCGTCACTTCGACGGTGCGTTGCAGCGCGTCCGGGACATGGGAGGAGCGAGCGGTGGGATGAATTTGGCGCGTGCACTGGCAAAGGCATACCCCAGACATGAGAAAGCGCCCGTGGGGGGCGGGCGCTTTCTGTAGTCGACTTGGGGTTGGGGTCGTCTACATATCCACGTGGCGACTTTGGGGGGCTGGTAAAGAGCCGCGTGAATTCGAAAAACTCGTGTTCTCCTTAGCGAACGAGCGAGGTGTTCGCGCTGGTGATGGTGACCGGCTTGCCGGCCTTGATGACGCGAGCGGTCTGGGTGAGGCCTTCGTCCGAACTCGTCGTGCGCGCGGTGATGCCAAGGCCCGCAACTGCGATCCCTGCAACGAGGGCCACGACCACGATCTTCAAATGGGTCGAACGGTCTGCGCTGTAAATCGAGTGGTTCATGGAAGGCTCCTGCCGCCATCTACCCGAAGTAGTCGCTACCCTGTTCGGGCAGGTTCATGCTTCCGGTGCCCAACAACCTAGTATTGGGGGGATTCGTTCCCAAGAGGCCATCACAAGAGCGTGAAAGGACGTGAAAGATCGCGATCAAAAGCGGCCTCTCATCGTGCGTTTTGGCAATTATTTCAAAGCTGTAATGTGCCTGTCAGCCGCCTTTTCGATCTTGGGTCCACACGGTGCCGGGAACTCAAAAACCATTTGCCTGTGGCCGAAAAACACACGGCTTCTTAAGGCAAATCAGATGCTTCCGACCGTTTTCAGCCTCGCCCTGGGGTGGATTTCGGCCTGCGACAGGACGGTGGTCTGGGCGCGGAACCGCTCCACCAGCGAGCGCACGAAGGGACGGATGGCCGCAGACGTGACCAGCACCGGCGCCTCGCCCTCGCGGGCGGCGCGCTCGAAGGCCTCGCGCACGGCGGTCATGAACTCCGACAGTTTCGAGGGCTGCATCGCAAGGCTGCGCTCCTCGCCCTGGCCGATGATGGATTCGGCGAAGGCCTGCTCCCATTTCGCCGACAGTGCGATCAGCGGCAGGTAGCCGGCATAGGAGGTGTTTTGCGCGCAGATCTGCCGGGCGAGGCGGGCGCGGACGTGCTCGACCATGGTCGCGGGATTGCGCGAGAAGGCGAGCGAGTCCGCGATGCCCTCGAGGATGGTCGAGAGGTCGCGGATCGAGATCCGCTCGGCCAGCAGCAGCTGCAGCACGCGCTGGATGCCCGACACCGTGACCTGGCCGGGGACGATGTCCTTGACCAGCTCGCTCTGCTCCTTCGGCAGCTCCTTGAGCAGCTTCTGCACCTCGCCATAGGAGAGCAGGTCCGACATGTTGGCCTTGAGCAGTTCGGTGAGGTGGGTCGAGAGCACGGTCGCGGCGTCGACGACGGTGTAGCCCTTGAGCGAGGCTTCCTCCTTGAGGCTGGCATCGACCCAGGTCGCGGGCAGGCCGAAGGTCGGCTCGGTGGTGTGGATGCCGGGCACCTGCACCTGGCTGCCGCCGGGGTCCATGACCATGAACTGGTTCGGCCAGATCTTGCCGGTGCCGGCGTCGACCTCCTTGATCTTGATGATGTAGGTGTTGGCCTCGAGCTGGACGTTGTCGAGGATGCGCACCGCCGGCATCACAAAGCCCATCTCGATCGCGAGCGAGCGGCGCAGCGCCTTGATCTGCTCGGTGAGGCGGTCGGTGCCGTCGGGGCCGTTGACCAGCGGCAGCAGGGCGTAGCCGAGCTCGATCTTGAGGTCGTCGATCTTGAGCGCGGCCGAGATCGGCTCCTCGGCGGCCGCTGCGCCCGGCGCGCCGGGCTGACCGGCGACAGGCGCGGCCTTGGCGGCTTCCTCGGCCTTGGCGGTGACGCGGTTGCGGTTGCGGGCGTGCCAGGCCAGCGCGCCGGCACCGGCGCCGAGCGCCAGGAACGGGATGGTCGGAATGCCCGGCAGGGCGGCCAGCACCAGCATGACCGCGGAGGACATCGCCAGCGCCTGCGGATAGCCGGAGAACTGCTTCATCAGCGCCTTGTCGGCCGCGCCCGAGACGCCGGCCTTGGAGACGAGCAGGCCGGCCGCGGTCGAGACGATCAGCGCCGGCACCTGGGTGACGAGGCCGTCACCGACCGTCAGCAGCGTGTAGCTGCGCCCCGCGTCGGCGAACGACATGCCCTGCTGCGCCACGCCGATGATCATGCCGCCGACGACGTTGATGAAGACGATCAGAAGGCCGGCGATGGCATCGCCCCGGACGAATTTGGAGGCACCGTCCATGGCGCCGAAGAAGCCGCTCTCGTCCTCCAGCTCCTTGCGCCGATGCTTGGCAACCGTCTCGTCGATCAGGCCGGCGGACAGGTCGGCGTCGATCGCCATCTGCTTGCCGGGCATGGCGTCGAGGTGGAAGCGGGCGGCGACTTCGGCGATACGGCCCGAACCCTTGGTGATGACGACGAAATTGACGATGATCAGGATGGCGAAGACGATGATGCCGATGACGAAATTGCCGCCCATCACGAAGCTGCCGAAGGCCTCGATGACGTGACCGGCGGCCGCCGTGCCCTCGTGCCCGTGCGACAGGATCAGCCGGGTCGAAGCCATGTTGAGCGACAGGCGCAGCATGGTCGAGATCAGGAGCACGGTCGGGAAGGCGGAGAATTCCAGCGGCGTCTGGATGAACAGCGAGGTCATCAGGATCAGGATCGACAGCGTGATCGAGATCGCCAGGAACAGGTCCAGCACGATCGCGGGCAGGGGCAGGATCAGCACCACCAGGATGGTGAGGATGCCCAGCGCCAGCGCGATGTCGCCGCGCTTGAGGATGGTGACGATCTCGTTGAGGGAGGGGATGCCCGGTCTTGCGGTGCCTACGCCCTGTCCCGCGGTGACGTCGACCATGGTAGCTGCCTCCCCGCGCGACTGCCGTCCGCGCGCCCCAAACGTCTGCGCGGCGGCCGAAGGGCCGCCGTTCCGAAAGTGAGGCACCGCACTGGCGTCCACAGGGATCCCCCCGTTTTACGCGGCCGACGACACTCGACTTCACCCGGCAATTTTTGCCCGGTGTATGGTTAGCAAAGGGTTAACGGAGGGGGTGGAAGGGCGGCGGACCGGGGTGTTTCGGGGGCCGCAAGCGGAGAAAAAGGCCGTCATGCCCGGGCATGTCCCGGGCATCCACGTTCTCGGTGCCACATAGCAAGGCGTGGATGGCCGGGACAGGCCCGGCCATGACGTCGTGGAGGCGTATGGCGCTCAAATCGACGATCGAGGAGCTGGCCGCCCTATTTCGCCTTGTCCATCCTGGTCACCATATACCCCGATGCCCCTTCCTCGGCCTCGAAGGTCACCTTGTCGCCGACCTTGAGCTGCCTGAGCATGGCGGGGTCCTTGACGCGGTAGACCATGGTCATGGGTTCCTCCATGCCGAGGCTCTTGGCGGGACCGTGCTTCAGGGTGATCTTGCCGGCGCCCTCGTCGATCTTTTTGACCTCGCCGCTGATCGCGGCAGCCCCCGCCGCGAGGGCTCCGGAAGACAAGATGCCGATGGTCAGCGCAAACGCGGCAGCAGTGCTGATGATGCGGTTCATGGGGGGCTCCTTCATTTCACGGTGACGTGGCCGACCATGCCGTTCTCGCGGTGGTCGGGAATGAGGCACGAGTACTCGAACGTGCCGGCCTTGCTGAACTTCCAGAGGATCTCAGCCGTCCTGCTCGGGGCGAGCCTGACACCGTTGGGGTCGTCATGCTCCATATGCGGATGCTTTCTCATCTCCACGGCATGGGTGAGATTTTCCTTCGTCGTCGCGAGCAGGAATTCGTGGTCCTCCTTGCCGACATTGCGCAGCACGAAGCGGATCTGCTCGCCGCGCTTGACCTCGATCTTCGCCGGCGCGTAGTCCATCTCGTTGAGCAGGATCTCGATCGTGCGCGCGGGCTTGCTGGGATCGCCGGGCTCGCCGGCCGAAAAGCTCCCGTGAGCGTGCTTGTCGTGCGCCAGCGCCGGCGCGAGCGACAGCGTCGCCAGCGCGAGGCCGAGTTTGATCGTCTTCATCGTCATCTCCAGTTGGTGGTTCATCGAAACGCTCACATCTTCATCCTGTGCATTGGCTTGCCCGGCTCCCGCACCGGTGCCGCATCGGGCGTCTCGACCTCGTAGGCGACGGTGCCTTGCGGGAATTTGTAGGGGCCGGGATCGCGATAGTCGTCGCGGGCGAGGTCCTCGCGGATCTTCATCACGGTGAACATGCCGCCCATCTCGATCGGGCCGAACTGGCCGGTGCCCGTCATCATCGGCAGCGTGTTGTCGGGCGCGGGCATCTCCATGTTGCCCATCGCCATGCCGGTCGAGCCCATCGCCATGCTGTCAGGCGCAAGCTTGCCGACGGCCCTGGCGAGGTCCTTGCGCGACACGCCGATCAGGTTGCGCACGTCGTGCCCCATCGCATTCATGGTGTGATGCGATTTGTGGCAGTGGAACGCCCAATCGCCGGGATTGTCGGCGAGCACGTCGAACACCCTGACGGCGCCGACCGGCACGTCGGTCGTCGTCTCCGGATATTGCGCGCTCTCCGGAATCCAGCCGCCGTCGGTGCAGGTCACCGCAAAACTGTGGCCGTGCAGATGGATCGGATGGTTGGTCATGCTGAGATTGCCGATGCGCACGCGCACCTTGTCGCCGAGCCGCACGGCCAGGGGATCGATGCCGGGAAACACCCGCGCATTCCAGGTCCACATGTTGAAGTCGGTCATCTCGTTGACATGCGGCAGGTAGGTGCCGGGATCGACACGATAGGTGCTCATCACGAAGACGAAGTCGCGGTCGACGGGCCGGAAGGCGGGATCGCGCGGATGCACGACGACCATGCCCATCATGCCCATCGCCATCTGCACCATCTCGTCGGAGTGCGGATGGTACATGAAGGTCCCGCTCTTCCTCATCTCGAACTCGTAGACGAAGGTCTTGCCGGGCTGGATGTGCGGCTGGGTCAGGCCGCCGACGCCGTCCATGCCGCTCGGGATGATCATGCCGTGCCAGTGCACGGTGGTGTATTCGGGCAGGCGGTTGGTGACGAAGACGCGGACCTTGTCGCCTTCGACGGCCTCGATCGTCGGCCCCGGGGACTGGCCGTTATAGCCCCACAGATTCACCTTCATTCCTTCCGCGAACTCGCGCACCACGGGCTCGGCGACGAGGTGGAATTCCTTCCAGTCGCCGTTCATGCGGAACGGCAGCGACCAACCGTTCAGCGTCACGACGGGGCGATAGTCGGGGCCGCCAACGGGATGCAGCGGCGGCTGCATCACCACCTTGTCCATGTGCGGGGCTTCCGGAATCGACGCAGCCTGCACGCGGCCGCTGATGGCCGACGCACCGGCGAGCGCGGCGCTCCCCAAAAATCCTCGGCGGGAAAACATGTTGGCCTCCATCTCAGTGGCCGCCGCCATCGGCAGGCGTTGCCGCGGCGATGGTGGTTGGATTGTCGCCGCCGGAAGCAGGCGCGCCGCCGCCGTTGACGGCGGTCTGCAAGTCGGACTGGGCGAGGAAGAACCTTTGCCTCGCATCGATCGCGCCGCGCAGCGAGGCCAGGCGCTGCCGCGCCTCGGTGAGCAGCGCGAAGATGTCGACCTGCATGCTGGAGAAGCGCAGCTGCATCTCCTCGGTGATGATCTTGCGCAAGGGGATGATCTCGCGCTGATAGTGGCTCGCGATATCGTAGGTGGATCGGTACGTGCGGTAGGCATCGCGCGCCTCGGAGCGCACATTGACGGCGCGCTCGGTCAGGCGGTTGAAGGCGAGATTGTAGGTCTCGGCGGCCTGCCGCACCCGGACCTCGCCGCCGTCGAAGATCGGGATCTGGAACTGGACGTCGAAGCCGCGTTCGCGGAATGGGGCTCCTTCCGGATCCCTGGTGCGGCGGGCGATGCCGGCGAGATCGAGCAGGGTCACGAAGCGCGTTGCCTCCGTGAGGTTCAGCGATTTCGCCAGCGCGGTCAGCTCCAGCCGCGCGATCTGCAGGTCGATGCGATGGGCCACGGCGTCGGCCTCGATCGAGGGCAGGGCCTGCGGCCGGCGCGGCAGGGCGGGAAGCTGGTTGGGCAGACGGAAATCGAGACCGCCGTCCCACAGCCCCATCAGGCGCGCGAGCCTTTCGCGCGCGCTCGCCATGGTCTGCCGTGCAGTGGCGAGATCGGCGGTGGTCTCGGCGTAAAACACCTGCTCGCGGGCCTGGTCGAGCTTGTTGATCGAACCGGTCTCGCCGAGCTTGACGGCGAGCTGTGCGGTCGATTCCGCCGTCGCCTTCGCGTCCGTCAGCAGCGCCACCATCTCGTTGCTCGAGACGGCGCGCACATAGGCGCGGCGGACCTCCGCTGCGAGCCGCAAGGTCGCCAACGCCGCGCGCAGCTGGGCTCCGCGGAAGCGTTCGCGGGCGATGTCGGAGCGGAACGGCAGGGTGGCGAGCGCCAGGATGTCGCCGACCACCTGGCGCTCGATCTCGCTGGCGCCATTGCCCGAGATTCGCGAGATCGAGAACACGGGATTCGGCGGCAGGCTCTGCTCGACCAGATCGGTCTCGGCCAGCGCCAGCTCGTTATAGGCGGCTTGCAGCCCCTTGTTGTTGAGCAGTGCGATCTGCACGGCAGCGTCCATGCTGAGCGTTCGTCCCAGCAACTGGCGCACGCGTGCGTCAACCGCGCCGGCGCCGTCCGCCGTCCGCACGAAGGCGACGTCCTTGTTGATGGTCTGGCTCGTCAGTTCGGAGACCCCGCTCATGCCACTGTCGGGCGAGAACGCGGCGCAGCCGGAGACGCTGAGCGCGGTGAGGACGAGCAGGCCTCGCGCAAGATGGCGTGTCATGGCGCGCTCCTACTGGTCTTGCTTCGGCCGCGGCGCGACGGCGTCGTTGCGGTCGCGCCATGGTGCCGGCGTCGCGGGCCGCAGGCTGCTGTAGGGCGCGATGGTCGAGTGGTAGCCGACCGGCGCGACCTTCGCCGCGGGATCTGCGGGATCAGCGGCCGCGACTTGTGTGGTCGCGGGCATGCAGCCGGATAACGCCAGCGCGAGTGCGGCCAGCAACGGCCAATGGAATCGACAGTGTCGTCCGCGCACCGCGGATGCGGCGGCGAATTTCGCCCCGGAAAGCGTCAGCATTGTTCATCCCTGATCTCAAGACCACAGGTTCGCGCGCGCAGAAGCGCGCACGGCCCGAAATCGTCGTGTCAGATCAGGCGATGGGAGGGCGGTAGTGCAGGGGCGCGGCCGCGCTGTGCAGGCTGGCCACGAGCTCGGGCGCGCAGGTGGATGTCGGCTGGACGGGCGTCGCGACAACAGGCAGATCGGCGGGCAACGCGCTGACGCACATCATCGCACAGCACGGGCCCACTGCTCCCTTGCCGCCATGATGATGCGGTGCGGGTGCGTCCTGTGCCGCGGTCTGGTGATGCGCATGCGGTCCGGCGTGATCATGCGAGATCCCGCCATGAACATGGTCGGCCGACATCTGGTGATGCGCCGCTGCGCGTTCGGAGATGAGCGTGTCATCGAGACACGGCGCTGGACCTGTGCCCCATGCGAGGCTCGCCGCCGGCGCGAGCACACAGAACAGATAGGCGAGGGCGATGATCCGCCCCACCCTGATCCGCATCGATCGCGTCAATCGCAGCAACATTTCCGCCGACATGCTCTTCGCGCGGCCATGGCGCACACGCTGATTGCAAACTAATGGCAAATCGCGCGATCGCCAAGCTCCTTCTTACCGCAGTGCACCGCGCATGCCCAATATCGCGCCACAATGCTTGACCGTGCGACGATCCGCGGGCCATGGTCCGGCCCGTGCACGCGCCGAAACATCCAGGACAAACACCCGCTGCCTTCACCCCTGATTCGCGTCAGGCCTGGGTGCGGCTGGTGCTTGCGCTCGTGATCGGCTCGATCGGCGCCGTCGGCATGTGGGCGGTCGTGGTCGTGATTCCCATCGTGCAGGCCGAGTTCGGTGCCACGCGCGGCGCGGTGTCGCTGGCCTTCACGCTGATGATGTTCGGCTTCGGGCTGGGCGGCGTGATCGCGGGCAAGATCACCGACCGGTTCGGCATCGTCGCCGCGATGGCGATCAGCATCGCGTTCCTCGGCGTTGCCAATGTGCTGGCGGGGCTATCGACCCAGCTCTGGCAGTTCGTCGCGGCGTATTTCCTGATCGGCCTCGGCACGTCGGCAACCTTCGCGCCGCTGATGGCGGAAGCCTCGCACTGGTTCGAGCGTTATCGCGGCCTTGCGGTGACCATCGTCGCCAGCGGCAATTACGTGGCGGGGACGATGTGGCCGCCGATCGTGAGCTGGGGCACCGAGACGATCGGCTGGCGCTACACCCATGTCGGCATCGGCATCGTCTGCGCCAGCACGATGGCGGTTCTGGTCCTCGTGCTGCGCGCGCAGATGGGCGACGACCATGTTCGCGATCATGCCAATGCGCCGCCGCCGCGCGTCGATCTCAAGCTGTCGACCAACACGCTGACGGCGCTGCTCTCGATCGCCAGCATCTCCTGCTGTGTCGCCATGGCGATGCCGCAGGTGCATATCGTCGCCTATTGCGGCGATCTCGGCTATGGCGTGGCGCGCGGCGCTGAGATGCTGTCCTTGATGATGGCCTGCGGCATCGTCAGCCGGATCGGTTCCGGCTATCTCGCCGACAAGATCGGCGGCATCCGCACGCTGCTGGTGGGATCGCTGGCGCAGGGCTTTGCGCTGGTGTTCTATTTGTTCTTCGACAGCCTCACCTCGCTCTATCTGATCTCCGCGATGTTCGGCCTGTTCCAGGGCGGCATCGTGCCGAGCTACGCCATCATCGTGCGCGAGGCGATGCCGGCGAGTGAAGCCGCAACGCGCGTCGGCATCGTGATCTTCGCCTCGGTGTTCGGCATGTCCTTCGGCGGCTGGGTGTCGGGCTTGATCTTCGACGCCACCGGCTCCTACGGCGCGGCGTTCGCGAACGGCGTCGCCTGGAACGCGCTCAATATCAGCATCGTCGTGCTGCTCCTGATCCGCTCGCGGATGAGCTCGGTCAAGACTGGGCCGGGCTTTGCGACCTAGACCGACTGTCCCGCCTTCAACAGCGAACAGCCGGTGATCTTGTAGCTGCCGTCGGCCTGCTGCTCGAGCGTGTAGAGGGCTTCCCATGCTTCACCATTGGCATCGATGATGTGGACTCGCTGCGCGATCCAGCCGCCCTCGACCCTGCTCTCGCCGAACTCGAAGCTCTTGTGGCGGTAGACCGGCGGGTAGCCCTTTTGCACCATGGCCATGAAGATGTCGGGCGCGGGAAAGATCTCCCTGATCGCCGGAGCGGCATGGGAGTAGGCGGCGCTCGCATCGCCGCGGACGAAGGCCTGCTCCTGGGCGACGATGACCTCCCGAGCCGCGGCAACACTGTCGGCGAGCGCTGCGGTGGAGCTGAAGACAAGGCTGATGGCGACGAGCAAGGCGGCAATGCGCATGACAGGCTCCGCGTTGAAATCCCGGCGATGCTGATCCTAGCATGACCTCAGGGAAATACGGGCGGGCTATCGCTTCCGTTTCACTGCGGGTTTCACCGGCCTGGCGGCGGGAGCCTTGGCGGTGGCTGCCCTCGTAACATCAACCTTGGCCTTGCTCGGCGGCTGCACGCGCAAGCCGTCCACGAACACGTCGAGCATGCGCAGCACCGAAGACTGCCAGCCCGGCTGGTCGTGCATGTAGCACATCCCGATCAAGGCCCTGAGCAGGTCTTCCGGGCTGATATCGCCGCGCATCTGGCCGGCTGCGACCGCGCGGTCGAGCAGCGAGCCGATCGCCTTGGTCAGCCGGTCCATCGAGAACGCCGCGAGGTCCGACGAGCTCTGGAACGTCAGCGCCAGCGCGGCCGACATGCCCTTTTTTGTGGCCACGAATTCGACGGCTGACTGCAGCCAGCGCCGCAGTGCCTCCACCGGGTCCTTGGCGGTCTTCAAATGTTCGGCCAGCTCGCTGAGCTGCTCGACCTCGCGCCGGTACACGGCCTCGAACAGATCCTCGCGCGTGGGGAAATGCCGATAGAGCGTGCCGATGCCGACGCCGGCGCGCTTGGCGACGGCCTCGAGGCTTGCCTCCGGGCCGCCGGCATTGAACACGGCCTTCGCGGCCTCGAGCACGCGCTCGCGGTTGCGCACGGCGTCGGCTCGGGGCTTTCGGATTGGGTCGGTGTGGTCCATGTCGGACAATGTAGATCACGAATTGGTTAGATTGAACCCTCGTTGAACCATGCAGGGGTGCATCGCGTTGGTGGCGCACGGGCTTTTGACGAATTCCAAATATTTTCGAGCGGGCCTTGTTAAGCGGAGGGTGCCTCCGTATCTTCGCTTGGCTATCGGCCGGCTTCCGCCCGGCTGACGCATATCGACGGCGGCCACGGCGGTGGCGCGCCGAACGATGAGCCATGTCCATTTCTGATCGGAGCCTTGTATGAACCACTCCATCAGCCTCACCGTGAACGGTGCGCGGCGCGACTTCGTCCTCGACGATCCGCGCGTCACGCTGCTCGATCTCCTGCGTGAGCGCCTCCATCTCACCGGAACCAAGAAGGGATGCGACCGCGGCCAGTGCGGCGCCTGCACCATTCTGGTCGACGGCAAGCGCATCAACTCCTGCCTCGCACTCGCCATCAGCCATGACGGGGCCGACATCCTCACCATCGAGGGCGTCGCGCGCGGCGACCAGCTGCATCCCGTGCAGGCGGCCTTCATCGCCCATGACGGCTTCCAGTGCGGCTTCTGCACGCCCGGCCAGATCATGAGCGCGATCGGCATGATGCAGGAAGCGCAGGCCGGCAACGATCCCGAGCGCATCCGTGAATGCATGAGCGGCAATCTCTGCCGCTGCGGCGCCTATGCCGGCATCGTCGATGCCGTGCTCGATGCGCAAGGACAGATGGACGAAACCAGCCAGAGGCACTCGGCATGAAGCAGTTCGACTATGTCAGGCCCGCGACTGTCGCCGAGGCTGTCGCCGCTGCTGCCCAGCCGGGTGCGGTGTATCTTGCCGCCGGCACCAATCTGCTCGATCTCATGAAAGGCGGCGTCAGCCGGCCGGATCGTCTGGTCGACGTCACCCATCTCGACGGGCTCGACCGGATCGAGACCCTTGCCGACGGATCGCTGCGCATCGGCGCGCTGGTGAGCAATGCCGATCTCGCGCATGACGCAAACTTCGCAAAGTCCTATCCCGCCGTCGCCGAAGCGTTGCTGTCAGGCGCATCCGCGCAACTGCGCAATGCGGCAACGGTCGGCGGCAATCTCCTGCAAAGGACGCGCTGCGCATATTTCTATGATCCGGCCAGCCGCTGCAACAAACGCGAAGCCGGCAGTGGCTGTGATGCCAAAGACGGCGAGAATCGCGGCCATGCCGTGCTCGGCTGGAGCGAGAGCTGCATCGCCACGCATCCCTCCGACTTCTGCGTGCCCCTGGTCGCGCTCGATGCCATCGTCGAGATCGAGGGCAAAGGCGGCCGTCGCGAGATCGCGCTCGACGAGCTGCATCGCCTGCCCGGCGATTCGCCCGACCGTGAATCGGCGCTCAAAGCCGGCGATCTCATCGTCGCGGTGCGCCTGCCGCCCGCGGCGCGTGGTTTCGCGACGCATGCGCGCTACCTCAAGGTTCGTGACCGTACCTCCTACGCCTTCGCCGTGGTGTCCGCCGCGGCCGCGTTGCGGATCGAGAACGGCAAGGTCGCGGAGGCGCGGATCGCGCTCGGCGGTGTCGCCGCAAAGCCCTGGCGCGCCCGTGCCGCGGAGGACGTGCTGAGGGGTGTCGCGCCGACGGCGGATGCGTTCCAGGAAGCCGCCTGGCGCGCGCTCACCGACGCAAAGCCGTCTGGCGACAACGCCTTCAAGATCGAGCTGGCGCGCCGCATCGTCGTGCGCGCGCTGACCCTTGCCGCCGCCGGCACACCCGCGCGCCTGCCGGCGCTGCCGGCCTCTCCCTTTGCCTCGACATCAGGAGCCATTCATGCCTGAGCTCAATCTCACCGGTGCCCCCGCCCATATCAGGCACGGCTCGAACATCGGTCAACCGCTGACCCGCCGTGACGGCGTCCTCAAGGTCACGGGGCAGGCGACCTATGCCGCCGACAATCACCCGCCCGGCATGTTGTTTGCGGTGATCGCCGTTTCCAGCATCGCGCATGGCCGCGTGGTCTCGCTCGACGTCGCCGCCGCAAAACGCCATCCCGGCGTCGTCGATGTCATGACGCCCGACCACAAGCCGCAGCTCGCGATCGATCCTGAGATCAAGACCAATCCGTTCGTGTTCCGGATGGAAGCGCTGCAGAGCAACGAGGTCCGCTACGCCAACCAGCCCATCGCGGTCGTGATTGCGGACACGCTGGAAGCCGCGACGGAAGGTGCGGTGCTGCTGGCGCCGCGCTACGAGACGCTGCCGCCGCTGGTTGGGCTCGACGCCGGCGCGAGCTTCGTGCCCCCCGTCGTCGGCGTCGGCAATCCCACCGAAAATCACCTCGGCGATGTCGAGGCGGGCCTTGCCTCGGCCGACAAGCAGATCGACGCGACTTACGAGACGCCGCCGCAATATCACAATGCGATGGAGCCGCACGCGATCGTGGTTCAATGGGATGGCGACAGGCTGTCGGTGGACATGCCGACCCAGGGTCTGGTGCTTTCGCTTGCGCGCATTGCCGAACTGTTCGGTATTGCACACGACAAGATCCACATCCGCAGCCCCTTCCTCGGCGGCGGCTTCGGCTCGAAGGGGCTCATGGGCGGTCCGCCGGTTCTCGGCATCATGGCGGCGAAGCTGGTCGGCAGGCCGATCAAGCTGGTGCTGCGCCGAGAGCAGATGTATGGCCCGGTCGGGCATCGCGCGCCGACGCGCCAGCGTCTGCGCATCGGCGCCGACGGCGAGGGACGTCTGACCGCGCTCGATCATCATGCGCGCACGGTATCGAGCACGTTCGACGATTTCTACGAGCCCGCCGCCGATGCCTCGCACACGCTCTATGCGGCACCCGCAATCCGCACCTCGCATGACGCCGTGCGCGTCAACACCGGCACGCCGCTGTTCATGCGCGCGCCCGGCGAGGCCACGGGATCGATCGCGCTGGAAAGCGCGATCGACGAGATGGCGTGGGCCTGCGGCATGGATCCGCTCGCCTTCCGCCTGAAGAACTATGCCGAGGTCGAACCGATCACGGGAAAACCGTTTTCCTCGAAAGCGCTGCGTGCTTGTTACGATCAGGGCGCGGCGCGTTTCGGCTGGGCGAAGCGCTCGCTCCAGCCCAGACAGATGCGCGATGACGCCGGACTTCTGGTCGGCTGGGGGATGGGCACCGCGACGTTCCCCGCGCTGATGTTTCAGGCGGAGGCACGCGCGGCGATCCGGCGCGACGGTTCAGGCGTGATGGAGATCGGCGCGCACGACATGGGGCAGGGCGCCTGGACGGCGCTGGCGCAGATCGCGGCCGATGCCGTCGGCCTCGATATCGACCGCGTCACGTTCAAGGCCGGCACGTCAGACCTGCCCGACGCCGGCATCGCCGGCGGCTCCGCGCATACGGCAACGGCCGGTGCTGCGATCCACAGCGCCGGCGCGGCCGTGATCGCAAAGCTCGCCGACCTCGCCACCGGGGACGAGCGCTCGCCGCTGTTCGGCGCTGGCAATGCCGGTGTGATCGCACGCGACGGCCGGCTGATCCGCCGTGACGACGAGAGCCGCGGCGAGAGCTACGCCGAGATCCTCGCGCGCGCGGGCGTCGCCGAGGTCGAGGCCCGCGGCACCGGCGCGCCGAACCCGGCGGCGATGGAGGAATATGCCATGCATGCCCATGGCGCGGTGTTCGCGGAGGTGAAGGTCGATCCCGAGCTCGGCCAGATCCGTGTCAGCCGCATGGTCGGAGCGTTTGCCGCGGGGCGTATCGTCAATCCGCATCTGGTGAAGAGCCAGCTGTTCGGCGGCATGATCTGGGGCATGTCCTTTGCGCTGCACGAGCAGGCCATCACCGATCGCCGCAGCGGGCGGATCATGAACGCTGACCTCGGCGAGTACCACGTCCCCGTGAATGCCGACGTGCCGCCACTCGACGTGATCACGGTCGAGGAGCATGACCCGCACGTCAACGCGCTCGGCATCAAGGGCGTCGGCGAGATCGGCATCACCGGCAGTGCCGGCGCGGTGGCCAACGCGGTCTGGCACGCGACCGGCGTGCGTGTCCGCAGATTTCCGATCCGGATCGAGGATTTGCTGACGCAGTCTTGAAAGACCGCTCAAGCATGATGGTGTGAGGCTTAATCGCCGCGACGAAGGCGGTCCGCTCCCTCTCCCGCTTGCGGGAGAGGTGAACGACGCGCGGCACGAATTCAGCCCGGCGGCATTTCGCTCTAGCGGATCGAACCGGAGAAATTGTCGATGTCGGGCGAGGCGCGCGCCGGAAACAGCCGGGCGGTCGAGGAGTTGTCGAGCCTTCGCCTGCACTTCGCCTCGTCGTCGGTGTCCTTGCCATTGCGCTTCTGCGCGAACATCTCGTCGAGACGGTTGACGACCAGCATGGCGTGGTCGCGCTCCAGCGTGTCCGGGTTCTTGCGCCGTTCGTCGGCGCGGAAGGAGCCGCCGGCCATCTTGCCTGTTATCTCGTAGTCGCAGCCGGCCTTCCAGTCGCCCTGATCCCATTTCCAGCCCTGCGTCGTCAGCCGGCCATCCTTGTCGATCGTGATCTTGAGGATCGCGTTGTAGGCGAGCCAGATGCCGGCGAGGCCGGTGCGCTTGTCGTCGAAGCCTTCAAGCAGTGCGATCCGCTCGCGCTGGAGCGCATCGACGTGATCCCGCCCGTTGGCGGTGGCGTGCATGTCCGAGCTGCGCTTTTCCCAGGCCGGATGCAGAAACTCGGGGAATTGCATGGTCTGCGCCTGCACCCAGTTGCGCTGGTCCTCCGTCAGCGCGCGCCGTGTCGCATCGTCGAGCCGTGGCAGCAGCGCCTTCCAGGCGCGGTTCAATCGCTGGTCGTTCTCGGCGAGATCGGGGTCCGAGCAGATCTCCTCGTCCGTGGCCGTCACCGGACGCACACAATCGAAGGTCGGCGCGACAAACGAGATCTCGGTCTTGTCGGCGTCGCCGGAGGTACTGCTCGCGAAATAGGTGCCGGTGATCTGCCACAGATAGTCGCAATCATCGCCCGCCTCGGTCGTATCGTCGCCGTCGATCATGACGACGCGAAGGGTCTCGCCCTGGCGACGGAGCTTGATCGCCGGGAGTTTCGCCGGCTTGGTGTCTTGCTGGCTGGCCGGTGGTGCGGCGTTCGGCAGTCGGATCGACCCGCTCGACCAGCTGCCGGCCTTCGTCACGGTCGTGCTCAGCTTGCATTGCCGATGCCTGTCACTGCCGTAATAGGCCCTCATGTCGATCGTCAACTGCCGCACGCCGTTCGCATCCGGCGAGAGGGTGAGGCTTCCGAACGCGTTGACCCATCTGCCGGAGAACCCGCTGCGGCCGAAGCCGCCGGCGATCTCGTCGAGCGCGGTCTGGCGCTGGCGCAGCGTCGCGACAAAGTTGTCGCGCAGCTCGGCTTCGTCGACCTCCTGCACGGTGCCGGCGGCCTGGGTGATCATCTCGTTGAACCAGGCCTCGTCGCGCTTGAGCAGAGGCCGGATGTTGGCGGGCGCCCTGGCGAGTGCCGCATCGAAGGATTTGTCGATCGCGGCGACGAGCTTGTCGTAGCCCCTTTCCTGGCAGGCGGCGGGCTTGATCGCAGGACCGTTGCCGTTGGCCTCGCCGCATAGCGTGATTGCGGTCGGCGCGCTGCTGGCGGCGCGGAGGTAATCGTCCATGGCTTGGCAGGTGGCGGGGGCGAGCAGGGCCGTCGCGGTGACGAGCGCGAGGCGAAACGGGGCGAACATTGGCGGCCCTTGGCTGGAGCGGGATCGTGCCTGTCCGTTGGTCGTCCGCGGCGTCAGCCAGGTTCAGGACGGCTCGGGGATGTCGACGACCGCCGCGCCGATCCGATCAATGCAGCTTCCTGCGGAGAGCCTTGACCGCTTCTCTCTGCATCTCGATGTATTCGGCGATAGCCTTGCGCAGCTCGCGCGAATGGAGCTTGTCGGCGTCGCGCAAGGCTTCGTCGAGCACGGCTTCCGCATTGGCAAGAGTGATCTTCATGCGCTGGCTCCCGTTACGAAGCGGCCCCGGCGTACCTAGGAGACCGGGGCTATAACCTCAGCACCTCTAAGCCAGGCTGCTCGGCTACGTTTCGCAATATATAGCGGTCGCGCGCGCGGAAATTGAGATGGCTCAACCACCGTAAGATACCGGTGCTCGTACGATTGCAGATGGGCCGATCGCGCCTCAGAACGTCGGCGGCGTGCAGGCCGAGATCACCTCGCACGCCTTGCCGCCGACGCAGCGGAAGCGATGCGGGCGACGGCTCTCGAAATAATAGGCATCGCCGGGGTTGAGGATGCGGCGCTCGTCCTCGACGGTGACCTCGAGCTTGCCCGAGATCACGATACCGCCTTCCTCGCCCTCATGGACGAGATGGACGCGGCCGGTGTCGCTGCCGGGCTCGTAGCGCTCTTTCAGGATCTGCAGGCTGCGGCCGAACAGATTGTCGCCGATTTGCCGATAGGAGATCGGCTTTTTGCCGACCTCGGTCAGCTCCTCGGCACGATAGAAGATCTTGCGCCTCGACTCAGGTTCCAGCGCGAAGAACTCGGCGAGCCCCATCGGAATGCCGTCGAGGATGCGCTTGAGCGCGCCGACGGAAGGGTTCATCTGGTTGGATTCGATCAGCGAGATCGTCGAATTGGTGACCCCGGCGCGCTTGGCCAGCTCGCGCTGCGACAGCTTGTGGCGCGCCCGGATGAATCGCAGCCGTCCACCGATGTCGACGCTCATAGCCCGGATCCCGTGTTGCAGGTGTTGCGGATCGCACAAATATGGACCGGCAGCCCCAGACAAATCAATGGGTTGCGGCTGAGCAGAAAAGGACTTGTTGCGCATTCCAAGCCGTGGCTCAGCTATGGGGTCAGCAAAGGAGCGCGGCCGTGACCCTTCATCAGATTCCGAACACTATCAAGACCGACTCGTTCTGGATGCCGTTCACGGCCAACCGGCAGTTCAAGAAGGCGCCGCGCCTGTTCTCCTCGGCCGAGGGCATGCATTACACCACTGTCGACGGCCGCAAGGTGATCGACGGCTCCGCCGGCCTCTGGTGCGTCAATGCCGGCCACGGCCGCAAGCAGATTGCCGCCGCCGTCGAGCGCCAGCTGATGACGCTGGATTTCGCGCCCTCGTTCCAGATGGGCCATCCGCTCGCCTTCGACTTTGCCGAGCGCCTCGCCGAGATCGCGCCAAAGGGCCTCGACCGCATCTTCTTCACCAATTCCGGCTCCGAGTCGGTCGATACCGCGCTGAAGATCGCGCTCGCCTATCACCGCGCCACCGGCCAGGCCAGCCGCACCCGGCTGATCGGCCGTGAGCGTGGCTATCACGGCGTCGGCTTCGGCGGCACCTCGGTCGGCGGCATGGTCGCCAACCGCCGCGCCTTCACCACCCTGCTGCCCGGCGTCGACCACATCCGCCACACCCACGACCTCACCCGCAACGCCTTCGCCAAGGACCAGCCCGAGCATGGCGCCGAGCTCGCCGACGATCTCGAGCGTCTGGTCGCGCTGCACGGCGCCGAGACCATCGCGGCCGTCATCGTCGAGCCGGTGCCGGGTTCGACCGCGGTTCTGCCGCCGCCGAAGGGCTATCTGCAGCGGCTGCGCGAGATCTGCGACAAGCACGGCATCCTCCTGATCTTCGACGAGGTCATCACCGGCTTCGGCCGCCTCGGCACGCCGTTCGCCGCCAATTTCTTCGGCGTCACGCCAGACCTGATGACGACGGCCAAGGGCATCACCAACGGCACCATCCCCTGCGGCGCGGTGTTCGCGAGCCGCAAGGTGCACGACGGCATGATGGTCGGCCCGGAGAACATGATGGAGCTGTTCCACGGCTACACCTATTCGGCCCATCCGACCGCCTGCGCCGCCGGTATCGCCACGCTCGACATCTACAAGGACGAAGGCCTGCTCACGCGCGGTGCCTCGATCGCCGAATATTGGCGCGATGCGCTGCATTCGCTCAAGGGCCTGCCGAACGTGGTCGATATCCGCAATTGCGGCTTGATGGGCGCGGTCGAGCTGGCGCCGCGCGACGGCGCCGTCGGCGCGCGCGGCTATGACGTCATGGTCGACTGCTTCAACACCGGCCTTTACCTGCGCATGAGCGGCGACAGCTTCGCGATGTCGCCTCCGCTCATCGTCGAGAAGAGCCATATCGACCAGATGGTCTCGATCCTCGGCGACGCCATCAAGAAGGTGGCCTGATAATTGCTCTCGCCGCCAGCGAGTTGGTCCTTGCAGCGGCGGAGAGTGATGCCGCGGGAGTTTGACGAAGCGTGAAAGTCCTGATCCTCGGCAGTGGTGTCATCGGTGTCACCTCTGCCTACTACCTCGCCCGTGCCGGCCACGACGTGACGGTCGTCGACCGTCAGCCCGAGCCGGCGCTCGAGACCTCTTTTGCCAACGCCGGCGAAGTCTCGCCCGGCTATTCCTCGCCCTGGGCCGGCCCCGGCGTGCCGGTGAAGGCGGTCAAGTGGCTGTTGATGAAGCACGGTCCGCTCGTGGTGCGGCCGAAGCTCGATCCTGTCATGTGGGTCTGGCTGCTCAAGATGCTGCGCAACTGCACCACCGCGCGCTACGCGGTCAACAAGAGCCGGATGATCCCGATCGCGGAGTATAGCCGCGATTCCTTGCGCGATCTGCGCCGCGACATCGGCATCCAGTATGACGAGCGCGCGCAAGGCACGCTGCAGCTGTTTCGCTACCAGGCGCAGCTCGACGGCACCGGCGAAGACATCGCCGTGCTCAAGCAATATGGCGTGCCGTTCGAGGTGCTGAGCCGCGAGGGCTGCATCGCGGTCGAGCCGGCGCTATCAAGCGTGAAAGACAAGTTCGTCGGCGGGCTTCGCCTGCCGCAGGACGAGACCGGCGACTGCCACATGTTCACGCAGGCGCTGGCCAAGCATGCGCAGGCGCTCGGCGTGCGCTTCATGTTCAACACCTCGATCGACCGCATCGTCACGGAGGGCGCGCGTGTCAGTGGCGTCGCCACCAGCGCCGGGATGCTGCAGGCGGATTCTTACGTGCTCGCGCTCGGCAGCTATTCGTCGCGGCTCGCGGCCCCGCTCGGCATTTCGTTGCCGGTCTATCCGGTGAAGGGCTATTCGATCACGGTGCCGATCAAGGACGCGTCCGGCGCGCCGGAATCCACCGTGATGGACGAGAGCTACAAGGTCGCGATCACGCGCCTCGGCAATCGCATCCGCGTCGGCGGCACCGCGGAAATCTCCGGCTATTCGGACAAGCTCTACGATGCACGCCGCGCTACGCTCGATCATTCGCTGACCGACCTGTTCCCGCGCGGCGGCGACCTGTCCAAGGCGACGTTCTGGAGCGGCCTGCGTCCGATGACGCCGGACGGCCCGCCCGTGATCGGCCCGACGCAATACGCGAATCTCCACCTCAACACCGGCCACGGCACCCTCGGCTGGACCATGTCCTGCGGCTCGGGACGCCTGCTCGCGGACCTGCTGTCCGGCAAGAAGCCGGACATCGACGTCAGCGCGCTGACGGTGGACCGGTATAATCACCGGTTCGGGTGAGACTCTCTCAGCTCGTCATTGCGAGCGCAGCGAAGCAATCCAGGGTCTTTCTGCGGAGGCAGTCTGGATTGCTTCGCTGCGCTCGCAATGACGTTGCGGAGCCGGTGCACCCTTCATCTATCGCTGGGACGGAGGCAAGCTCACGCCCCCGTCACACAATTCACCCACAGCACCACCGCCTTCGCGTCCTGCGCCGGGTTGGAAAACCGGTGCGGCCTGCGGCTCGCGAAGCGAAAGCTGTCGCCGGTCTTCAGCGACCAGGTCTCGCTGTCCACCGTCAGCATCATCTCGCCGTCGAGCACGAGGCCGGCTTCTTCGCCGTCATGGGTGTAGAGCTCGTCGCCGGTGGAGCCGCCGGGCTCCAGATGCACCAGGAACAGGTTGAGCTTGTTGTCGGCGCTGGCCGGGCTCAGCAATTGCTTGGACACGCCGGTGCGCCACAGTTTCAATTCCGGCCGCTGTAGCCCGCGCGTGACGACTTGATCCGACGCGCCATCGGCGCTCGGGCTTGCGCCGAACAACGCGGCGATGCCGACGCCGAGCACGTCGGCCAGCGTCGCCAGCACGCGCAGCGAGGGCGAGGACAGGCCGCGCTCGATCTGGCTGAGGAAGCCGATCGACAGATCCGTGCGCGCCGCGACCGTCTCCAGCGAGAATTGCCTGACGCGCCGGAGATCCCGGATGCGGCGCCCGACCGCGACGTCCATCGCGGGCTCTGCCCGCTTGGTGACGGCTTTGGACTTCGCTCGCTTCGCCGGCTTGCTTGCCGCCGGTTTGCGCATTCTTTTGCCACCGCTCACGTCAAACCGCTTCCTTCATGTGCATGAAAACCGCTTGCATCGTCCGCGAAAGTGTGACCAAATTTTCATATTGGTGAAAATAGGCCGAAACGGCGCGGCCCGCAACGTCTGATCACGACAGCGCGGCGCCGACATCGGCCAGACCCAAAGGGGGATGCGATGAAGCGTATTGTTCGGGCCGCTATGGCGGCACTCGCGATTGCAGCGGTGACGCCGGCCTCGGCGCAACAGGTGCTGAAGGTGGGCTCGACGCCGACGGGCATTCCCTTCACCTTCCTCGACACCAAGACCAACACCATCCAGGGCATCATGGTCGATCTCATCACCGAGGTCGGCAAGGATGCCGGCTTCAACGTGCAGATCGAACCGATGCAATTCTCGGCACTGATCCCCTCGCTGACCTCGAGCAAGATCGACATCATTGCCGCCGCGATGTTCATCACGGCGCCGCGCAAGGAGGTCGTCGACTTCTCCGACCCGATCTACACCTATGGCGAGGGCCTCGTCGTGCCGAAGGCCGACACCAAGGCCTATGCCACACAGGACGATTTGAAGGGTGAGACCGTCGGCGCCCAGGTCGGCACCGCCTTCGTCGACGCGCTGAAGAAGTCCGGCCTGTTCGCCGACGTCAAGGCCTACGACACCATTCCGGACATCCTGCGCGATGTGAACACCGGCCGTCTCAAGGCCGGCTATGCCGACTATCCGATCCTGGCCTACAATCTGAAGCAGGGCGGCTTTCCCGAGGTGCGTCTCGTCGATGGCTACAAGCCCGTTACCGTCGGCTCGGTCGGCATCGGCGTGCGCAAGGGCGAGGCCGCACTGCTCAGCAAGATCAACGCCTCGCTGACCAAGCTGAAGGCCAACGGCACCATCGACAAGATCCTCGATAAATGGGGCCTGAAGGCTCAGGGCTGATCGAGAGAAGCTGATCGAAGAAGTGTTTCGATGAAGGCTTGCCGATGAAAGGCTTCTGGCACGACGCTGCCGAGTTCTTCCCGATCCTGATGAACGGCGTCGCGCTGACGATCGTCGTCACCATCGGCTCGCTGCTGCTCTCGACGGTGCTCGGCCTGATCTGGGCGATGATGCGGGTCTCCGGCATCAGGGCGCTGTCGATGATCAGCGCCAGCCTGATCAACGTGATCCGCGGCATCCCGATCATCGTCCTCTTGTTCTACCTCTACTTCGTGATGCCTGATCTCGGCGTCACGCTGTCGGCACTGCAGGCCGCCATCCTCGGGCTCGGCATTGCCTATTCGGCCTATCAGGCGGAAAATTTCCGCGCCGGCATCGAGGCGATCGACAAGGGCCAGATCGAGGCCGCGCAGTCGATCGGCATGGGCTGGTGGCTGACCATGCGCCGCGTGGTGCTGCCGCAGGCGGTGCGCATCGTGCTGCCGCCTTACGGCAACGTCATGATCATGATGTTGAAGGATTCCTCGCAGGCCTCCACGATCACGGTCGCCGAGCTCGCGCTGCAGGGCAAGCTGATCGCGTCCTCGACCTTCAAGAACACCAACGTGTTCACGTTGGTGGCGCTGATGTATCTCACCATGAGCATCCCGCTGATCCTGCTGGTCCGTCACTTCGAGAAGCGGGCGGGCAAGAAATGATCGAGCTCAGCGACGTCCACAAGAGCTTTGGCCAAAACGAGGTGCTCAAGGGCATCACGGCCTCCGTCGAGAAGGGCGAGGTGGTCTGCATCGTCGGTCCCTCCGGCTCGGGCAAATCCACCATCCTGCGCTGTATCAACGGGCTCGAAAGCTACGACCGCGGCGAGATCAGCATCGAAGGCCTCAAGGTCGACCGCGACACGCCGTCGATCGTGAACATTCGCACTCAGGTCTCGATGGTGTTCCAGCGCTTCAACCTGTTCCCACACCGCACCGCGCTGGAGAACGTGATCGAAGGACCGCTCTATGTGAAGAAGGAGCCGCGTGCCCAGGCGTTGGAGCGCGGCCGTGCGCTGCTCGCCCAGGTCGGGCTCGCCGAGAAGGCCGACGCGCATCCGCCACAGCTCTCCGGCGGCCAGCAGCAGCGCGTCGCCATCGCGCGGGCGCTGGCGATGCAGCCCAAGGCGATCCTGTTCGACGAGCCGACCTCGGCGCTCGATCCCGAGCTCGTCGGCGACGTCCTCGGCGTGATGCGCAAACTCGCCGACGACGGCATGACCATGGTCGTCGTCACCCACGAAATGGGCTTTGCCCGCGACGTCGCCGACCGCGTGCTCTTCATCGACGGCGGCGTCATCGTCGAGCAGGGTCCGGCCAAGGCGCTGCTCAACCAACCCCAGCATCCGCGCACGCAGGACTTTCTACGCCGCGTGCTGCATCCGCTCTGACCGGTCTTCGCCATGACGCGCCTGCCACTGCCGCCCTCGCTCTACGCCGACACCGCCGTCGCGCCGGTCGAGACGCCGCCGCTCGACGTCGACAAGAATGTCTCCGTCGCCATCGTCGGCGGCGGCTACACCGGCCTCTCCACCGCGCTGCATCTGGCGGAGCAGGGCGTCGAGGCGCTGGTGCTGGAGGCGCAGGAGCCGGGCTGGGGCGCGTCGGGCAACAATGGCGGCCACACCAATCCCGGCCTGAAGCACGACCCTGATCAGATCGAGGCGGATTTCGGCGCTGAGCTCGGCCGCCGCATGATCGACTTCGCCTACGGCACCACTGACTTCACGCATGAGCTGATCCGTCGCTACCAGATCCCCTGCGAGGCGCGGCAGAACGGCACGCTGCGTGCGGCGTACAACGAGGCCAGCGCCGCCGCGATCGAGAAGACCGCGCAGCAATGCATCCGCCGCGGCATGCCGGTGTCCTATCTGAACCGCGAGCAGTTGCGCGAGATGACCGGCAGCGATCGCTATATCGGCGCCATGCTGGACGCGCGCGGCGGCGATCTGCATCCTCTCAGCTACGCCCGCGGCCTTGCGCGCGCCGCGATCTCGGCGGGCGCGAAGGTGCATGGCGAGACGCCGGCGCTGTCGCTGCGCCGCGACGGCAATCGCTGGCGTATCGAGACCTCGCGCGCGGTGGTGCATGCCGACAAGGTCCTGCTCGCCACCAACGGCTTTACCGACGATCTCTGGCCGGCGCTCCGCCGCACCATCGTGCCGGTGTTCTCCTCGATCGCCGCCACCGCGCCGCTCTCGGATGCCGTTGCGCGTTCGATCATGCCGACGCGTCCGGTGCTCTACGAGAGCGGCCACATCACCGTCTATTACCGCATCGATCAGCAGAATCGCTTGTTGATGGGCGGCCGCGGCCCGATGCGCTGGATCAAGTCGCCGCACGACGTCGCCTATCTCATGAGGTATGCCGAGCGGCTATGGCCGCAGCTTAGGGGCGTTGCCTGGACGCACGGCTGGAACAGCCGGCTCGCCATCACCGCGGATCATTACCCGCATCTCCATGAGCCCGCCGAGGGCATCCTGATCTCGCTCGGCTGCAACGGCCGCGGTGTCGCGCTCGCGACCGCGATGGGCGCGCAGCTCGCTCGACGGATGATCGGCGGCGCCAAGGCCGAGATCGACATGCCCGTGACCGGCATCAAGCCGATCCCGATGCATGCGTTCTGGCCGGTGGGCGTGACGACCGCCGTGGTCGCGGGCCGCGTGCGCGACCGGCTCGGAATGTAGCTTCAGCCTTCCGCCACCGCATCCGCCCAGGGCTGGAAGATCTCGACCGCGCCGGAATTGACGTCGCCCTCGCGCATCACCACGCTCGGGCAGGCGAATTTCTGCGGCAGGGCTTGCACGCGGCTCTCTTCATAGTCGAAGCGCGTGGCCAGCGCCTTGCGCACGTCCGCCGGCAGGCGGGCGTCACCGATCACCACTGCGCCCTCGCTGGCGTCGATGCGCGGCTGGTGGATGGCGGCGTCGAGGTCCATGCCGTAATCCATCGCGAAGGAAACGAGCTGCATCACCGACGGCAGGATGCGGCGTCCGCCGGAGGCGCCGACGGCGAGTCGCCTGCCGTCCTTGGTCTCGGCGATCACAGGCGTGTAGTTGCAAAGGCAGCGCTTGCCCGACGCCAGCGAGTTGGTGGTGCCCGGCGTCGGGTCGAACCACATGATGCCGTTGTTCATGGTGATGCCGGTGTGCGGCGTCACGTAGCGCGAGCCGAACGACGAGAGCAGCGTCTGCGTCACGGCGGCGATGTTGCCGTGACGGTCGACCACCGAGAAATGCGTGGTGCAGGCGGGCGCCAGATATTCGGCGCCGAGCGAGCGCTTGCCGTCGGCATCGCCCATGTCCTTGAGCCGCTCGCGGAAGGCTGCCTGCAAGGCGAGTGCATATTCGACATAGGCGCCGGCATCCGGCGCGCCCGTGGGCGTCAGGCTCTGCTGCAACAGGCGCAGCGCATGCGCCATCGTCGGTCCCGCCGTGAGCTCCGGCGTCGCATACACCTTGCCCTCGCGATAGGGGATCGCCAGCGGCGCGCGCAGATGGGCGCGGAAGGCGGCGAGGTCCTCGACCGACAGCGAGCCGCCGTCGGCCTTGATGTCGGAGGCGATGCTCCTGGCGAGATCGCCCTGGTAGAAATCGCGGGGGCCAGCCTCGGCGAGATGCGAGAGCGTCGCCTTCAGGGTGTCCTGCGGCAGCCGCGTCTCGGCCTTGACGCCCCAGGGCGGGGTCGGCGGCAGGCCGTCCTTCAGGTAGGCGGCCGCGCTTGCCGGATAGCGCCGGAGATCGGCGGCCGAGCCGGAGATCGTCACCGTGGTCCACCAATCGACCAGCAGGCCTTCGCCGGCGAGCACGGCAGATGGTGCCACCAGATCCTTCCACGGCATTCTTGCGTAGCGGCGATGCGCCTCTTCCATGCCGGCGACGACGCCGGGAACGGCAATCGAGCCGGGGCCATGGACGTTGCGGTCGTCCTTCACGCGCGGCCAGGGAAACAGGTCGGAGGCGGCGCCGGCGCCGCTGAGCGGATAGTCCGCAGGGCGCAGGCTCTGCGGCGCGCACATGCCGTAGTCGATCACCTCGGTGCGATTTTCCTTCGCGCGGTAAAGCACCATCGCACCGCCGCCGCCGATACCGCTATTCCAGGGCTCCAGCACGTTCAGGGCAAACGTGGTCGCGACGATCGCGTCGACGCAGTCGCCACCCGCGGCCAGCACCTGCGCCCCGATCTCAGCCGCCCGTCGCGATTGCGAGGCGACGATGCCGCCCTTGGACGTGACGGCGGGTTTGCGGACGGTTTGGTTGAGGCTGAACTGATGAGGCATGATGTCGTCTTGATCTCTGGATTCAGTTGCGTCGTTGCAACCGAGGTTGAAGCGCCGCAATTGGCGAAGCCCGCGGACAATGGCACATTGCAGCCAACGAGAACATCGAAAGGGAGACGCGGCATGGCTGGTGTGAAACAGGCGCGGGATGGCGCCGTCGGGATATTGACGCTCGACGAACCGGCAAGCCTCAACGCGATGACGCCGGACCTGCTCGGCGCATTGGCCGGCGCTGTCACAGAGATGACCGCGGACGACAATATCCGCGCGCTGATCCTCACCGGCGCCGGGCGCGGATTTTGCTCAGGACAGAATTTGAAGGCATCGGAAGCGCTCGGCGAGGACATCGCGGCCGGTGTGATGCGCTTCTACTGGCCGGCCTTCAAGGCGCTACGCGATTGCGCCGTGCCCGTGGTCGTCGCGGTGAACGGGGTGGCGGCCGGCGGCGGTTTCAGCCTCGCCATGGCCGGCGACATGATCGTCGCGGCGCGGTCGGCGAGCTTCATCCAGGTGTTCAGCCGCATCGCGCTGGTGCCGGATCTCGGCTCGACCTGGCTGTTGCCCCGGCTGATCGGGCGGCAGCGCGCGCTCGAGCTGATGCTGCTCAACGAGCCGCTGACGGCAGAACGCGCCCAGGAGATCGGCCTGGTGCGGCAGGTCGTCGCCGATGGCAAGCTGATGGACGAAGCGCTCGCCCTGGCGCGGCGCCTGGCCGAAGGGCCGACGCGGGCTTTGGTGGCAACGCGCCTGCTGGTCGAGGAGAGCGAGCACGCCACCTATGAGGCCCAGTTCCGCCGCGAGATCGAGCTCCAGGCCACGGTCCGCAAGAGCGCCGACGCCATCGAAGGCCGCAATGCCTTCGTGGAGAAACGCAAGGCGAGTTTTACGGGGAAGTGAGGTAGGGCACGTTACCTCCCCGTCATGGCCGGGCTTGTCCCGGCCATCCACGTTCTCAGTCGTGGCCAGAAACGTGGATGCCCGGGACGAGCCCGGGCATGACGAGTGGAGAGACCGTTGGAAATCTGCGAAGCGCTCAGAGCCCGCGGTTCAGCCGGCTGGCCTGATACTTGGCGCGCCATTTCGGGCCGGGCCCGCGCATATAGTGAAGCTCGGGACGGTAGGGGTCACCTGCGACCCGGATCAGCGTCTGCCATTTGGCGGCGACGAAGCTCAGGGGCTGGCGGAAGAGGCTGAGGGAAGCGATCAACATGGCATCACCTCAATGCGGCTTGCCGAGCATGGCGGTGAAGGGAAGGTCGAAAATCTCTTCGCCATCGTCGTCGCTGACATGGATCACCCAGTCGCGCCAGTCTTCGTTGCTCGGCGTCAGGATCATCGACCGCATGATCTGGGACGCACGGTCGCGGGCCTCGGTGAGGTTGGACACGGCGGCGCCGTAGCGGTCGATCAGCGTGCCCTCGGTGTTGGAGCAGTGAAAATAGACCTGGACCATGTGCGTCTCCTATCGGGAGCAACTGGGATGGCAAATCGATACCACCCGAAGCCTTCGCGAAACATTCGGGTCGAACCCGGTAAGGGAATGTACGGATATTGGTCGGCTCGAAGATCGTTACAGGTTTAATCACAGGCGAGTGATGTTCTGCTGGACGGCGTTTTCCCGGCATGAAACAGCTTTTCGCGGAAAATCCGGGAGGCCGCCGTGAGCTACTTCACATCTGGGCGCGAACGCCGAAGGCTGCGCGCATGTGCGGGCGTCTTGGTGCCGGTCTTGGTGTCGGTCTTGGCGGTCGTGCCCGGGCTCACCTCAGCGGCGTCATCGGAGCCGCTTCGCCTGAGCGGCTATGCGATTGGCGGGGACACCTGCGGCAGCGGGGATCTCGCTTTTCCCCGGATCCAGATCGACATGAAGGCCGGATTTTGCGCCGGGCTCGTCGCCAGCGAGGCGGATCGCCTCAAGTTTCCGCGCGCGATCGTCCAGGTGCCGGGGCGCGACCTGTTCGTGGTGGCCGACATGGGCGGCTGGGGCCACGCCGACGGACGGCTGCTGCTGCTCGATCCGCGCGCGCCGCAGGGCGGGCGACTCAAGGAGCTTCTGGCGGGGGTCGAATATCCGTTCGGTCTCGCGATCGGTCCGGACAGGAAGCTCTACGCTTCGACTGCCGAGACCATCTTCCGGTTCGATCCGCTCGCCGACAATCCGCGCGCTACGGTCGAGACCATCATCCGTCACATGCCCGGCCGCCGGATCACGCTGCCTGACGGCACCAGGGTCGAGGAGAGCGCGCATCCGCTCAAGCCATTCGTCTTCGACAGGAAGGGACGGCTGTTCGTCAATGTCGGCTCGCACAGCGACGATTGCATCACGCCGGCGCCGATCACGAAGCCTTGCGCGGCCGCCGAGGGCGCGTCCGCCATGGCGTCGATCTGGCTGTTCACGCCGCCCGCGAGCGGCGTCTTCCCGGCGTTGAATCCGAATGACCCGGATCCGCCGCACACCGTCTATGCGCGCGGCTTGCGCAACTCGATGGCGCTGGTGCTGCATCCGAATTTTCCCGATGCCGGCTACGCCTTCCTGCAGGGCGAGAACAGCCGTGACTTGCCCGACATTTTCAAGCCGAACGAGGAGATCAACGCGATCGAGCAGGGCAGGCATTACGGCTGGCCCTATTGTTACGATCTGTCGACGCCGAGCCCCGAATTCAGGAACGTGCTGCAAGGCGGGGTCTACAAGTCGCTCTGCACGGCCGGCGCGCTCTACAAGCCGCCGCTCTCGCTGATGCCGCCGCACGGTGCTCCGCTGGGGATGCTGTATTATCACGGCAGCAAGTTTCCGGAGCTGGAGGGCAAGCTGCTGGTCGGCCTGCACGGCTATCGCCCGACCGGCAGCCGCGTGCTGGTCTACGACGTCGATGACCACGGCTTCCCCAGGCCTGTTACGGCACCGGTGCGTTATCGCGTCAGTTGCGCGGCCGAGCCGTCGCGCAGCTTTCGGACCGACGCCGGCGAGGTGGCGGCGGCGCCGTTCGACGAGCTGATCGCAGGCTGGCACCGCGTCAACGGCGCGCGGCCGCAAGGCGCCCCCGTCGGCATGACGGTCGCGGAGGACGGCGCGATCTGGCTGGTCGAGGACAAGAACCAGACGGTGATCCGCATCGATCGTGCCGCGGGCGATCCGCCGCCGCCGCTGCCCTGCGACATGCGCAGCCAGGCGATGATCGACCAACTCGCCACCTTCGTCGCGGCAGATGCGCAGGGCAGCGCCCGGTTGACCACGCTGCGCAAGGGCCTCGTCGAGAGGCACTGCGTCGGTTGCCATTCCGATTTCGGCTTGAAGAGCGGCCAATCGGACGCGGAGAAGGACAGGGCAGTGCTCCGCTTCATGCTCGCGCAGGACGGCTGGATTTATCCGGGGGATCCTTCGTCCGGCAAGCTGCGCACCCGCCTGCGCGGCATCGGTGCCGAGAAGCTGATGCCGCCGGGCGGCGAGAGCCTGCCGAAGACCGAGCCCGGTTACACGCGCCTGCTCGACACCATGGATCTACTCGTCGCGAAGATGGTTCCGGGCACGCGGATGCGGATCAAGCCCGGTCCGCCCCAGCGCAAGTTCTTTGGCAAAGCCGCCAGGGAATGCGGCGAAATACCGGCCGCAAAGGTCGTTGTCGTGACACAAAGGAGCGCTGTAGACAAACCCGGCTTCAGCCGATTCTTCCGGCCGGCCGATCCCTATCTGAATGGCGAGTGCACCGACGACGATGGCTATTACATCCGGCAGGAATTTCTGGTGCCTGTGCAGTAGCATCCTGCTTGTCGCGACGCCGCTGGCCGCCGCCGACACCAAGCTGTTCGACAGTGTGCAGGTGACGCCCGCAAGCGAATATACCTTCGGCATCGAAGGGCCTGCCGCCGATCTCGATGGCAATCTGTTCGTCGTCAATCTCGGCAAGCCCGGCACCATCGGCAAATTGCCCGCGGGCGGCGCCGCCTCGGAGCTGTTCACGACCCTGCCCGAGGGCAGTGTCGGCAACGCCATCCGCTTCGATCGCAGCGGCACCATGTTCATCGCCGACTACAAGAAGCACAACATCCTCGCGATCCCGAAGGGATCGACGGAGCCGTCCCTCTGGTTTCACTCCGACGAGATGAACCAGCCCAACGACATCACGATCGCCCGCGACGGCACGATCTATGCGAGCGATCCGAACTGGAAGGGCAGGGAAGGCCACATCTGGCGGATTGCGAAAGCCGCCGACGGCACGGTGCAGGGCCAGGTGATGGCGTCACCGCGCGCGATGGGCACCACCAACGGCATCGATCTCAGCCCCGACGGCAAGACGCTCTATGTCGGGGAATCCAGCAGCGGCCAGATCTGGTCCTATGCCATCAACGGCAACGAGCTGACGGCTGCAAAGCTGGTCAAGGCATTTCAGCCCGACACCGTCGACGGGCTGCGCACCGACGTGGCCGGCCGTCTCTATGTCGCCCGCATCCTCAAGGGCACCGTTGCGCTGATGAAGCCCAATGGCGCGGTCGAGCGCGAGATCGCGCTGAAAGCCAAGGAGCCGACCAACCTCGCCTTCGGCGGCAGCGACGGCAAGAGCGTCTTCGTCACCCAGCGTCAGGGCGGCTTCATCGAATCCTTCCGCACCGATCAGCAGGGCCGCGAGCACTGCCTCCAGCGCGGGCGCTGCTGAACGGCGCAGGCGCTCTGCTTCCGGTGCAGGGCAGTCGAGACGGCATTCTTCTTGCTTGCATCCAGCGACCGCAGCGATCAAGACTCTGCGGCAAAGCCTGAACAGCGTTTTCGAGCGAAGTGGATGCCGGTTCGCGTGAAGAAAATGCGTCAAAACCAGAGCATGCGAGCACGGAGTGTTTGAGTGAAAGCCGTCCATACCGAACTGCACCGCAGCCACGATCCGCAATTCTTCCTGGTCCGCGGCGTCGTCAAGCGCACCACCGAGCAGCCCGAGCGCGCCGACCGGCTGCTCAAGGGGCTGAAGGACGGCAAGCACCAGCTGGTCGAGCCGACCACGTTCGGGCAGGGGCCTCGCGCGCGCATTCACAGCCCGGAATATCTGTCGTTCCTGAGCGAAGCCTGGGATGCCTGGACGGCGCTCGGTGATGCCGGCCCGGAGATGATCGGCAACATCCACCCGGTCCGGCATGCCGCGACCTATCCGACCCACATCGTCGGCAAGCTCGGCTGGCACACCGCCGACACCGCGGCGCCGATCGGTCCGGGCACCTGGGCCGCGGCCTGCGCCGCCACCGACGTTGCGGTCACTGCCGCGCAGATGGTGATGGACGGTGAGGACGCGGTCTATGCGCTCTGCCGTCCGCCCGGTCATCACGCCTATCGCGACATGGCCGGCGGCTTCTGCTTCCTCAACAACAGCGCGATCGCCGCGGCGCATCTGCGGCAGAAGCACGAGCGCGTCGTCATCCTCGACGTCGATGTCCACCACGGCAACGGCACGCAGGGCATCTTCTACGCCCGGCCGGACGTCTACACGATCTCGATCCATGCCGATCCCGTCGCGTATTATCCCTATGTTTGGGGCTATGCGCCTGAGCGGGGCGAGGGTCCGGGCCTCGGCACCAATCTCAACATTCCCTTGGCGATCGGCACCGGCGATGACGGCTACATGCAGGCGATGGAGGTCGCGCGCAAGGCCATCGAGTCCTTTGCCCCCGGCGCGCTCGTCATCGCGCTCGGCCTCGACGCGTCCGAACATGATCCGCTCAAGGGGCTCGCCGTCACCACGCCCGGCTTCCGCCGCATCGGCCAGGCCCTTGCCAGGCTGGGCCTGCCGACCGTGCTTGTGCAGGAGGGCGGCTATCTCTCGGATATTCTGGGCGCGAACCTGACCTCGGTGCTGGCAGGATTCGAAGAGGCGAGGTGATCTTTCACCTCCCTCCGTAAGAACGGGGAGAGGGAGTAGCGCGGCGCACTATTCAGCCGCTTGCTGCAGCGGCCAGGCATTCCGGCTGATGGGAAGGCCACCGCCCGCACGGGAGCCGTCGGCGATCGCGAGACGATGCGATGGCGATGGCGAGCACAGCGAGAAGCGCCAGCCATCGGGATCGTCGGCGATATCGGGCTTGAAGCTGATCTCGATGGCCTCGCGCGACACCTGCATCGCGAAGGCGTCGAGCGGCAGATTGAGGCCAAAGCCCCTGGCCTTCAGATAGGCCTCCTTGAGCGTCCAGTAGTCGAAGAAGCGCTCGGTGGCGGCGGGCTCCGGCAGTCCGCGCAACGTTTCGACCTCCTCCGGCGCAAAGAAGCGAAGCGCGGTGGACAGCGGCGCCACCCGTCGCGACACGGTTTCGACGTCGATGCCGACGGTCTCGTGCCGCGATACCACGCAGGCGACGCAGCCATCGGCGTGAGACAGGCTGAAATGCAGCGCGGTCGAGGTCTCGGGCGCCGCGACGAACGGCCGCCCGTAGCGACCGGCTCCAAAGGACCAGTCGGACGGCGCGACGTTGGGGGCGACCTGCGACAGCGCCAGGCGCAGCATGGCATGCGCGAAAATATACTGCCGCCGATGCCGCTCGAACATGAAGCGGTCGGCCCGGAGCCGTTCGTCGACCGAGAGCAGCCGCCGGCACGTCTCGACCGCGCCCGGCGCGTCAATGGACTCGATCAGTCCGACAAAGAGTTCGATTCTGTCGTCCGCCATCAATTGGGCCTTTTGCGTCAGGCCGAGGGCAAATCCCGGTCCCGACGGAAGAAACAACTGAGCAAGAATCAACCAACCAGACCGGTTCTACCGATCCACTCAGGCGAATTCTTGTCGATTTGCCGGCCGGTTTACAGGCGCAAGCTTGTGCGAGACCTCAACTCGGCGCGCGAGTGGTCTTTGGAAACGTGAAGCTTGACGATTCGTACGGCGCCCCGGCCGATGAAGCCTACTTTTTCTCGGCGACCAGCAAGTCTTGCAGGTCCTTGCGACCCTCGTCGCTCAACGAGGTACCCCCAAAAAATTCGATCACACCCATAACGACCCCCCAGTCGAAAAATATTCGTCCAAATCAAAACGCAGGAACAATCTTGCGCGGTGGCGCCAAATAATCAAGCTGCAACTGGGTCATTCACAGCTTTGGCGAGTGAACCCGTATTCGTCCGTGATGGCTGACGAGCTCGCTCCAGGCGGGCATGGTCCTCCCTGCCGGATGGCTAACGCTTCGTTTCATTTTACCTTGATTCCGTTTGTGAGTTTCCCCGGTCTCGCCGCGCGGATATGAGTGCGGCCTGATGGCCATTCGAGCGCGCTTCCCATGCATTCCGTTGCCCTGCTGACTGCCAGCTACGCCAAGGATATCGAACGCTTTTCGCTGCTCAGCGAGAGCATCGACACCTGGCTTTCGGGATACACGCGGCATTATGTTCTCGTTAACGATGAGGACGTGCCGCTGTTCGATCGCTTCGCGTCCGACAAGCGGGTCATCGTTCCGGCCTCGCGGTACTTGCCGAAATGGCTGTTCGCGCTGCCGCCGGCGCTTCAGTTCATCAGCAAGCGGCGCGTCTGGCTGTCGCTGCTGTCGTCTCCCGTCCACGGCTGGCACATCCAGCAGATTCTCAAGATCGCCGGCGTGCTCGACGCGCCCGAGCAGCGCGTCTGCATCCTGGATTCGGACAATTTGTTCTTCCGCGAATTCGATGTCGGCCAATATGCCGGGGCCGAGAAGACGCCGCTGTTCGTCACGCCGAAGGACATCGGCGCCGACCACCCCTTGCATGGGCTGTGGCTGCGCACCGTCGATCAGCTGCTTGGCATCAAGGAGCGCACCTTCCCCGCCGACGATTACGTCGGTAATGCCCTGGTCTGGGACAAGGACACCGCGCGTGCGATGACCGCGCAAATCAAGTCGGCGACGGGTTTGAACTGGGTCCTGGCGCTGTGCCGGAAGAAGAAGTTCTCGGAATATCTGATGTACGGCCATTTCGTCGCGAGCTCGCCCGCGCATCTGGCGACCCATCGGGTCACGGAGGACAGCATCGCGGTCTCGCATTGGGACGACACGCCGCTCGATCGTCCAGCCATCGAAGCGATGATGCGCGCCGCGTCGCCCGAGCAGGTCGCGCTCTGCATCCAGTCCTATTCGTCGACCTCCGTCGACGACATCCGCGACGTGTTTCGCCTCAATTCGCGCGATCGCCGGGCGCCGAGCCTTGTACCCGACCACGTGGACGCGGCGGCCGAATCCGTCGCGCCGGAGGCGCGCTGAGATCCAGCGCCCTCAAGCGTCCTTCGTGAACTTGCTGATCACGTCCAGGAACGGCTTCGGCTTGAACTCGCCGTCGAGCGGCAGCGGCCGGTTCGGCTGCTTGTCGGCGCGGGCGAAGACGCCGTTGATCCAGCTATAGCGGTCCGACAGTCCCCAGGTCAGGATCGAGCGCACCGGGCCGCTGGTCGAGATCGCGGTCAGGAGATCGTCGACGCGCTTGGCGACGATGGCGTCGCGCTGCGCAGGAGTTCCGCTCAGCTTCTGGTCGTCGACATCGAGCTCGGTGACGAGCACTTCGAGGCCCCAGGAGCGCAGCTCGGTGACGAACTCGGCGAGCCCGTGGGTGTCGATCTCGAGCTCGGCATGCAGATGCGATTGCAAGCCGACGGCGTGCAGCGGGACGCCCTGGTCGAGCAGGTCCATGATCAAATTGCGATAGGCCGCGCGCTTGGCGATGAACGAGTCCTTGGCGGACTCGATGTCATATTCGTTGATCGCGAGCTTGACGAAGGGATCGGCCGCAGCCGCCGTGCGGAACGCCAGCGGGATCCAGCTCTGGCCGAGATGCTGGGTCCAGAACGTATCGCGTCGATCCTTCGGGCTGCGGGGATTGTCCGGGATTGGTTCGTTGACGACGTCCCACGAGGTCAGCTTGTCCTTGTAGTAGGAGACGACAGTGCCGATGTGGTCGACATAGGCGCGCTCGACGCCGCGGGCGTCCTTGATCTGCTTGGTCCAGTCGGGAATGTCGTGATACCAGGCCAGCGCGTGGCCGCGCATCGTCAGGTCGTTGTCACGCGCAAAATCCAGGATCGCGTCGGCGCGCTCGAAATTGAACGTGTGCGCATTCGGCCGCAGCATCGGCCATTTCAGCTCGAGCACCGGCACCACCTGCGTGCAATAGGTGCTGATGGCTTCGCCGAGCCGCGGGTCGGCCTGCAGATCCCAGAGCGTTGCGGCCGCGCCGAAACCCGGACGGCGCTGGGCGAGCTTTGAAGCCGGTGCCGCCGACGCAGACGCGCCCACCGCGAGGGCTGCGGCGCCGCCAAGAAGGAATTCGCGTCTATCGAGCCTGGTCACGACGATCCTTTTCGAGCCAACGCAGCATCGTACCAAGCGGCGCCTTGCGACGCCGGGGTTTCGCGGTGTTGGGTTAACCTCCGCCGCCCGCAGGCCATTGTCTCCTTTCGTGATTGCGCCTGACTGTTCGAGGAAGGGCAAATTTAACGCTAATGCGCAAAAGCGGCTGCGAAGCCGCATTCGCGGCCCGATCTGCAGACTTATGTGACACTCTTCAGCGATGCTGCGGCGTAGTTCCTTCGCCCGGCCAAGGTCGCATTGATTAACCGCCGTCATATTCGCAAGACCGCTGCCGGTCCCGTGCTCGCATGCTGAACCGCCATTTCTCGATCTATCTGATCGCCTATATCCTGCCTGCGGCGGTGGGCTTCTTTGCCGTCACGGCCTATACGCGGCTGCTGACGCCGGCGGAGTATGGCGTCTATGTCGTCGGCCTCAGCCTCGCCGGCATCCTGGGCGCGATCTTCTTCGCCTGGATCAAGCTCTCGGTGTCGCGCTATCAGGCGATGTCGGCGGAGGTGGATTTTCGCGGCACGGCGATGGTCGCCTTCGGCCTGACCGTCGCGGTGCTCTGCGCCACCACGCCGCTGGTGTTCCTGTTCCGCAGCGACGTCAGCGTCGAGCTGCTGCTCGCCAGCATGTTCGTCGCGATCATGGCCAATGCGGTCGATGTCGGCCAGGAGTTCGAACGCGCCAAGTTGCGTCCCTACCGGTTTGCCGCGATCTCGATCGTGCGCAGCGTGTCCAGTGTCGGATTCGGCCTCGTCGGCATCTGGCTCGGCTGGGGCGGATTGGGGCTGCTCGCGGCGTTCGGCCTGGGGTCCCTCACCGGGATCATCCTCAATCTCGTCGGCGACCGCACCAGGATCGCGCGCTTCGAGCGCAGCCAGTTCATGCAGCTGGCGCGCTACGGCCTGCCGCTGACGCTCGCCGGCCTCTCCGTTGCGGTCTATTCGGCCTGCGACCGGCTCATCGTCGCTTACCTGCTCGGCAAGGACGCCGCCGGCATTTTTGGCGTTGCTGCCGACTTGCCGCGCCAGTTCATGGTCATGATCGCATCCAGCGTCGCCGCGGCCACCGTGCCGCTGGTGTTCCGGTCCTTGTCCGAGAATAACAGGGAGACGACGCGGGAGCGGCTGACCGAGAGCCTCGAGCTTCTGCTCGTCGTCGTCACGCCCGTTGCGGTCTGGCTCGCGCTGGCGGCGGATCAGGTCGCCGGCACGCTCGTCGGCGTCGACTTCCGCGCCGGCGTGTCAGCGCTGCTTCCGACCCTGGTGCTCGCCCGCTTCTTCGGGATCGCCAATCAGTTCTACGTCCAGATCAGCTTCCAGCTCGCCGAGCGCCCCTTCATGCTGGCGGCGCAGTCCTTCGCCACGCTGGTCGTCAGCGTGGTCCTGATGGTCGCGCTGGTCGCCGGCTACGGCATCTATGGTGCGGCGCTGGCAACGCTGGCGACCGAGGCGATCGGTCTCGTCGTTGCCGTCGTCCTGATGCACCGCGCTCATCCCGTGCCGTTCGATGTCAACCGGCTTGCCGGGGTTGCCGTTTCGGCCGCGGCGATGGCGGCCGCCATTCTGGTTGCGCGTTCGCAGGTCAGCGGCACCGGCCTTGTCGCGCTCGTCATCGTCAGTCTCGCCGGCGGCCTCGCTTATGCCGCGACGGCCTGGCTCCTCAACGTCGCAAATATCCGGACGCTGTCGCTGCGGTTCCTGCGGGGCTTCAACTCCCGAGGCACTGGGCGCCTGACGGGCGCGTCCTCGCCGGCAGAGGCGGACATTCTGCCGCAGTGACCGCCGCCAGCTTCGGACCAGCCCGGGCTGCAACCGACCTTCCGCCGGCTCAGGCCGTCGTATATGAGGGGTTTACCGCCGGGCCGTGCCGAATATCGCCACAGACGGAACGTAAGGCGGCTGCGATTTCTTAATTCAATGATCGCAATCTGATACATGATCGGCACGAGCGGGCCGGCATTTCGACCGAGGATGGCATGAAAAACCTGATGACGACGGCGCAACCCACCAAGGCGATGCGGCGTCGGGGGCCTCCCGGAATTGTGACATTGGCGGCGATGGCGGTTTCTGCGGCGGTGCTGGCGTCAGTCGCGCCGGCGAGCGCGGCCAAGCAGGCGCGCCAGCCGGCCGAGGCGGTGGCCCCGCGCCAGGCCGGCGAACCGATCATGGCGATCGTCTCGATCAAGAGCCAGCAGGTCACTTTCTACGACGCCGATGGCTGGATCCTGCGGGCGCCGGTGTCCACCGGCACTACGGGACGCGAGACGCCGGCCGGCGTCTTCGCCATCGTCGAGAAGGACAAGGACCATCGCTCGACCATGTATGACGATGCCTGGATGCCGAACATGCAGCGCATCACCTGGAACGGCATCGCTCTGCATGGCGGACCGCTACCCGGCTACGCCGCCTCACACGGCTGCGTACGCATGCCGTTTGGCTTCGCCGAGAACCTGTTCGACAAGACCTATATCGGGATGCGCGTCATCATCTCGCCCCACGATTCAGTCCCGACCGAGATATCTCACCCCTCGCTGTTCGTACCGAAGCCGGAAGCCATCGCCGCGGCCCCGAGCCGGGCAAACGAGCTCTCCGCCGAGGCCGCCGAGGCGACAAGGGCTGCGGACGAGGCCAAGAAGGCTGCTTCCGTCGCCGCAAAAGAAGCTTCATCGCTCCCCGCTTTGCTGCGCAAGCTGGAGCAGCAGAAGGCCCGCGCTGACGCCGAGCTCGCCTTCGCCGACAAGACGCTTGCGAATGCCAAAACCGATCAGGCCCGCGCCAAGGCCGAGGAGCTGAAGCAGAAGACCGCGACCAAGGCCGCTGACGCGGCGACGCAGCTCGACGCCGCCAAGGCTGCCGCGCAGCCGAAGCGCGATGCCGTGGCTGCGACGAAGGACGCCGCCAAGGCCGCGGCGGCCAGGAAGGCCGATGCCGTCAAGGCCGCAACCGACGCAAAGCTCGCGGGCGAGCCGGTCTCGGTCTACATCAGCCGTTCGACGCAGAAGCTCTATGTGCGGCGAAACACGCACAAGCCGGCCCCCGATGGCGGCGGCGAGGTGTTCGACACCAGCATCGAGGTCCCCGTCACGATCCGCAATCCCGAGCAGCCGCTCGGCACCCATATCTTCACGGCGATGGCCAAGACCGACACGGGGCTGCGCTGGAGCGTGGTCACGATCGAGAACGGCGACGAGGCCCGCAATGCGCTCGACCGCATCACCATCCCGCAAGACGTGTGGGACCGCATCGGGCCGACCGCATTGCCGCGCTCCTCGATCATCATCTCGGACGAGCCGCTGAGCGCCGAGACCAATTACCGGACCGAGTTCGTCGCGGTGCTGAGCGATCAGCCGCAAGGCGGCTTCATCACGCGCAAGCCGACCGCGCCTGCCATGATCGCCAGCGATGACGGCTGGGACAATGGCGGCAACGGCTTCGGCTTCTTCTTCCAGCAGCGCGATCCCTACGTCCAGCAGGCCAATCCGCGCCGGCAGCGTGGCCAGTACCAGTATTATCAGTCGACGCAGCCGATGCAGCGGAGCTGGTGGTAGCTATCGGCCCGCCAAGGCAGGCCGAGGTAACCTCTACGCCCGCGCTTCGATCACGATCGCCTGGATCTTGCCGTCGACCGCCCCGGATCCATGCCGGGTTCGGAGCGCCTCGGCGACGAGGTCGGTTGCAGCCTGAAGCTTGCTGGCGTCCCTTGCCTCGATCTCGCTGCGTAGCGGCGTGCCCTGGCACAGCGCGGTCGCAGCATATTCGGCCGACGGTGCGCGGCTGATTTCGGACAGCGTTTCGATCGTGATGTCGCGGAAGCCCGCGCGTTCGAGGTCGGATCGGATCAGCGCCTTGTCGTGATAGCCGTGCGGCGTCCGGGTCATGAAACGCGGCGGATCGTCGGGAAACATCCTGGCGAGTGCGGTCGTCGCCTCGTGCGTGACGACGTTGTCCTCGATGCGGTCCCAGACGTTGAACACGAACGTGCCGCCGCCCCTGAGCACGCGCTTCACCTCGCCATACGCCTTGACGCGGTCCGGAAAGAACATCGCGCCGAACTGGCAGCAGACCACATCGAACCCGGCGTCGCCGAAGGGCAGCGCCATCCCGTCCGCCTGTCGGAAGGTGATGCGATCATCGTCCGCCTGCCTCTGCGCGGCGACGGCGAGCATCGGCTCGTTGAGATCGGTCGCGACATAACGTACGCCGCGCGGCAGCGCCGCCGCCACCGCGCGCGTCACTGCGCCGGTGCCCGCGGCAATCTCGAGCAGCGTCGAGGGAGCGCGTGCCGCGACGCGTCTGGCGATGTCCTCCGCATAGACGGAGAAGATCATCGGGACGAGATACTCGTCATAGAGCTTTGGGATCGAGCCGGCGAAAACCTTGTCAGTGCTGGACATGCTTGCCTCGCTGAAGGTTCGGACGCGAGGCCTATGCTAGCACAGCTCGCCGCCTACCGCGCCAGCAACGACGTGAACCCCGCCGGCTCCTGCATCGCCTTGCGCGCTTCCAGCGACATCGGCTCGAAGCGGCTGCCGCTGGAGATGCTGAGCCGGCTTTCAATGCCGTTCGAACCGGTGTAGCAGCCCTCCGGCGTGTAGCTGACATAGCCGTCATCGCCGAATCCGATCGCAGTGAGAAGCACGCGCCGCTCGGCGATGTCCCACACCTTGATGGTCTTGTCCTCGCTCGCCGAGATCAGCCGCGTGCCGCCCGGGAAGAACGCGACCGCCTCGACATCCTCCTGATGGCCCGCGAAGCTGGCGAGCAATCGGCCGCTGTCGGCGTCCCACAGATTCACCGATTTGTCGCGCCCGCCGCCGCCGGTCACGATGCGCTTGCTGTCCGCGGACCAGCTCGCCGACACCACATAATCCCGATGGCCGGCGAGGAGCCGCGATGCGCCGCTCCTGACGTCCCATACCTTTGCCGAGCCGAGCTCCGCATCCGAGCCGGCGGTGACCACGCGCAAGCCGTTGGGCGAATAGGCCACGCGCAGCGCCTTGCGGCCATAGGCGTCCTTTGCGTCGATGGCACCGCTGGTGCGATAGAACCTGATCTTGCCGTCATAGCCGGCCGAGACGAATTCACCCGAGCCGGAGGGCGCATAGCTCAAGGAGCGAACCGCGGCGCGCGCGGGATCGCCGCTCTGGTGATCGAGCTTGCTCTTGGCGAGCTCGCGGGTCGCGAGGTTCCAGATCCGCACGACGCCATCCTCGCCGGCCGAGGCCAGGTATTTGAGCGATGGCTCCGGCGCGAAGGCGACGGCGAACTGCTTTGCGCCGGCGTCGAAGCTCAAGCTGCGACCGTCGCTTCCGAGGTCCCATACCCTCACCTTGCCGTCCCACCCGGCGGAGGCAAGTTGTTTGCCGTCGGTCCAGTAGTCGAGCGCATAGACCGCCCCGGCGTGTCCCCGCAGCACCCGCGTCAGTCGAAATGAGGCGGCGTCCCAGAGCCGGATCACGCCGTCGTCGCCCGCGGTGGCGACCTCCCGGCCGTTCGGCGATACCGCGATCGTGCGCACGCTCGCGCCCTCGACATTCGGCTTGATCGAGACCGGAATGAACGGGCCGCCGACAGCATCGTTGCCGCGGCGCGCGGTTCGCGTGGTGCAAGTCGAGACCGGCACGGCGGCAACGCTCTTCGTCTCGCCTGCCGGGACGCCCGTGAGCGCGAGCGGGACGACGGTGGCCGGAGCAGCCGCCATTTTGGGTGCAGCCATGGGCTTTGCGGCCTCCGGCTGCGGCGGCAGGACAGGTGAGGTCTGCACCTTCTTCGGCTCGTTCTCCGCCATGGCCGGAGGCGTGCGGGGCGTTGCCGCGGCGAGCTTGTTGCGCTGAACCTTTGCCAGATCTGTGTAGAACCCGCTCGGATGCGCCGCGATGTAGAGATCCCAGGCCTCCGCGGTCCCGACGCGCTCGGCAAATTCATAGTCGCGCGATGCGCTCGCATCGCCGGAGCCCGCGGACGCGGCCGGCGGCGAAGCAATCGCAGCCGCAGGCGCCAGTACGACGTCGTCGCCGCCGAGCGAGCCGTAGATGAACGGCTCCTGCCTGTTGGTCGTGGCCTGCAGCACCTCGTCGCGGACGTAGCCGAACGCCTTGCGCAGATCGAGGCCGGGCGTTGCGAGGTGATGCGCCAGCGCGGTGGCGAAGGGGCTGTTCCTGCCGTCGCCGTCGAGCGCCGTGAGCCCGGCCTTGGCGGCAAAGGCCACCAGCGTGTTCGGGCTCGACGGTTCGACCTTGGCAAGGCCGCGCGCGACCGCCCGCGATGCCATCGTCCGCTTCATGTTCTTGGCGAACGGATTGTCGCGGCAGGCATCGAGAATGACGAGGCGCAGCCGCTTCGCCGGCTCGATGGCGATCAGCACGCGGTCGAGGCCGATGGTCTCGTCATAGACATCGGTGTCGTTCTCGAGCTGGGCATCGACGGGAACGAGATAATTGTTGCCGTCGATCTCGATGCCGTGGCCGGCATAGTAGATCACGGCGATGTCGGCGCCACGTGCCTTCGCGCCGAAATCGCGCAAGGTGCGGCGCATGTCCTGTGCGGAAAGATCGTTGCGTGCTTCGACGACGGTGAAGCCGGCCTTCTTGAAGGTTTCGACCAGGAGGCCCGCGTCGTTGGTGGCATTGGCGAGCTTGGGCGCGCGCTGATAGGCCGAATTGCCCATCACCAGCGCCATGCGCTGGTCGGCGAGTGCTGCGGCGGGCTCCAGGACAAGCGCCAATGTGCCGAGAATAAAGAGAAAAAGAAATTTCATCACGGCCCCCAAAAGCCGGGATCTGCAATGCTGCGAGAATAGCCGACCCTCGCCGCAAAACAAACTCTATTTGGGCTTGTCCGGCGATTGCGGCGTTTGCGCCGCTCTGAGGCAGGCCAGCAATCGCTTGCCGGTCCGGAGGATCGGGCCCGACTGCTGGCGAAGCCGTTGTTCGGACAGACGTCCTGCGACCACCGTGCGTGCGCCTTCCCAGTCTTCCTGCGTGTCGCTGAAGTAAGGTGCCAGCTTGTTGCGGCCGTTGCCGAAAAAGAATGCGAAGGTCGCCCGGGCATCGATGCTGGCGTTGAACAGCAGGTCTGGTTCGTCAGCGAGCGGCTCGCCGATCAGCGCTCCTATCTCCTGGTATCCCTCGCGGCGGGACAGCTGCACGAAGCCCCTGCCACGATAGAGCCCGCCTGCTGCCGTCCTGTTGCCCGCGTATTCGGACAGCACCCTGAAATCCAGAGTCTCGTACGCCGCGGTCGCAAGGACATAGGCGAGCTGTCGGAGATCGGTGATCTCCGGATGGCGATCCCACTCCTTCACCAGCGCTTGCAGCGAGCGGATCTGGAACAGCTTGACCGGGAGGGCGGACCCGTCGGCATAGCAGCGGCTGATTGCCCGCATGTCGAGACGCGATGGAGCATCCTGGCGGGCATCTCCGAGCTCGCGGTAATGGTTCGCGATGGCGATCTCGTGCGCGGCCTGGTCGACCGTGTCGTTCAGTTCGCGCGCGAGCAGCACCTGGATGCAATCGGCCGTCGCGCCGCTGGGATCGTCCTGGGTGAAATCCCGTTTCGCTTCACAGTCCCAGAAACGCCCGCTCTGCTTGTCGATGATCTCGCGGGTCTTGTCCGACATGGTCCAGCCGAGCGGCAGCGGATAATAGGGATTCGTCAGCGTGGCGAGGCGGAGATCCCTGACCGTGCTGATCTCCTGCGTGCCGTGGACCTCGTTGACGAGCGATCGTGAGGGCATTGCGCGCGCGGCGCGATTGATCGCGATGTAGCCGCGGGAATCGCGGGTATTCAGCAGGGCGTTGATCGGCTCGAGGATCTCCCCGAATCCGAACGAGCCGCGCTCGGGATAGCTGCCGCCGCCGAGCACGATCAACTTGATCGAGACATGCGCCTGCTGTTTCGTCTCGGTGTTCTGCGCATCGTCGATGGACTTGTTGATCTCGGCAACGGTTCCTCGCAGCGCGTCGATCAGGTCCATCGCGGTGTCGACGCCCGAGTTCTCGAAATAGCCGCCGTCGACGAGCCGCATCTTGTTCGCGCGCGGCGACAAAGGGTCCGTGGCAAGAACAGTCGCGGCCGGCGAGACCCACGGAAACCGCGCGCTGACGAAGGCGGCGGTGCTCAGGCGGACGTTGATGGGGATGGAGCTCGCTTGCCCACTGTCCGAGGATTTGAGCGATTGAAAGAACGAGAGGGAATCGACGTTGCCTCCGCTCGTTTCGGTCCCGAAGGTGAACGGAGAAAACACCACGCGTCGCCCGCTAGCCGCATCGGTCGAGTTGAGGAGCAGCGCCGGCCTGCTGCCGTTCGCCTGCCAGTGCGACATGAAAGGCTGCTCCAGCGGTCCAGGCATCGCGCCGGATCGTGCCGCACTTTCGAGCGAGAGTTCGAGGGCGCGGGCGCGGTCGAACGGCCCTATGGGGTGGAAGATGAAGCGCTGAAGGAAGTCGCCGAACAGCGTCGATGCAAGAAGAGGCGACAGCAGATCGGCGGACAGGACGTTCCGAACGTACTGCTCATTCGGTCCGGGCTCCTCAAGCCCCGCGTTCAGAGCGGACTTCTGATCGAGATAGGCGGCAATCTTCGGGCATGCCGTCGTGCCGGCCTCTTTCTGCGGGACGGTGGCCAGCGCCGACGAGAGCACCGAAGCGCCGATGCTGCCGCCGGAGACGCCGCTGATGGCGAAGAGGTGATGACGAAAGGCCGGACAGAGGTCTTGCAGCCGGGCCAGGAAGATCGCGCTTTGATAGGCGGCATAGATGCCGCCGCCGCGAGCGGCCACGACGTAGACCGGATAGTCCTGCTTGAACTGGTCACGGTCGGGCCGAAGGGAGAGCCATCGCGTGAATTCGGACGTCGCCGAATCCAGCCCGGATGCCGGCGGCGGCCCGTCCAGTGTCCGGATGGTGTGATTGTCGTTGCAGTCGATCCAGGACAGCACGATGGCGAGGCCGATCAGCAGCGGCATCCAGGGCAGGCGCGAACGAACGGTCAGCAGGCTTGCATAAGTGCAGGACGCGGTGACGCAGACCGCGAAGAGAGCGAGGATGACGAAGGGCCCGAGATGCCCGGCGAGGCTCGCCGGACCGGCAGCGAAGATCACGGTGGTCGCAACGATCAGGCCGATCGTGACGAACAGAAATCGCCGGCCGCGAAAGCGTTGAACGTAGGAGGGGTTCTTCGCGTATTGCCTGGCCACGAAGTACCAGCACCAGGCAGCAAGAACGGTGAGAATGAGGACGATGAAGCCGCTCCAGCGCAGCCATTGCCCCACCGAGATCGCGAGCGAGGCGTCGAACTTGTCGAAGGCGCTTCCCGGCGCATTGTAGATCTCGCTCAGCCTGGCGTCGGCTTCGCCGAGCCGCAACGGGATTGCGCTGAAATGTCCGGCGACACTTGCGATCAGCGGGAGCACCCCCAGCACGATCGGCGCGAACCTGGCGGTCCGGTCGAACGCTCTGGTCGGTTCGGCGGCGAGCCGGGCCCGGGTCTCCAGAGCCACCATGGCGGACCCGAACCATGTCAGGCTGCCGATGAAAAGGAGCGTCAGCCACAGCAAGGCGAGGTTCAGGAACTTCAGATCGGCGTAGCTGATGCGATAAAGCTCGACGATCTGCGCCGGCAGCGACAGGATCGCGGAAAAGACCAGGCTGAGGACCACGAACCATTTGAGATTGCGGAGCAACCCAAAGACCTGGTCTCGGCTCATCTTGCGCCCCTGATGATATCCCCGTCGGGCCGTCTCCGGCCCGCGCGTTTTCAATCAGCAGACCCTACCACACAGCTGTGCAAGTGCCGCGCCGGCCTTGCCGGCTACGATTTCGCCCCGCCGACCTCGCGGATCGGCCGCGTGCCGTCCCAGCTCATCGCGGCTTGCCGGACCTTCTCGAAGAACGGCCCCTTGGTGCCGCTGATGTCCGAGATCTCGATCACCGTGCCCGGATGGGTCTGCGTGTCAAAATAGGCAAAGCGCCCCTTGTCGCCGCCGATCTGCCCCTCATGCCCGATCCTGTAGCCGAGCCCGATCGCCTTGTCGTACAGCGCCTGGTAGTCGTGGCTCCAGTAGGACATGTGCTGCAGGCCTTCGTGGCCGGCATCGAGGAACTCCTTGTACAGCGAGGGCGCGTCGTTGCGCTGCTGGATCAATTCGATCTGGAGATCGCCGGAATTGGCGAGCGCAATGCTCATCTCGACGGACGAGTCCTGCCCGCGATGACGGAACCAGTCGGTCTTGACGCGATCCATGTAGTACCAGGGGCCGACACCCATCACCTCGATCCAGTGCGTCATCGCGGCCTGGATGTCCCGCACCACATATCCGTTCTGGCGTACCGCGCCGAAGATGCGGCTCATGCCCGCGCTCCCTTGCTCAACTTGCTCACTTGACCTCGATGCCCGCATCCTTGGCAACCTGCTTCCAGGCCAGTATGTCGCGGGCGTTGATGTCGCGCTGCTCCTCGCCCGGGACGAATTGCGGCGTGATGCCGAGCTTCAGTAGCTTCTCCTTGACCTCGGCATCGCCAAGCGCGTCCTTCAACGCGGCCGACAGCTTCTGCGCAATCGGCGGCGCAAGGCCCGCGGGCGCATACATCGCCCAGGACAGGCTGCGGTCGAACGGCACGCCCTGTTCCGCGTAGCTTGCGACATCGGGCAGGCTTGGCGAACGCTCGCCGCAGGCGGCCAGCGCCTTGATCGAGCCGTCCTTCACCAGCGGCGTCGCGGTCGCGACGTCGAGCGTTGCGAGCGAAATGTGGCCGCCGAGCAGGTCGCCCGCAAGCTTGGCAATGCCGTTGAACGGCACATGCTCGATCTTGATGCCGGTCTGCTGCATCAGGATCTCCGCGCAGAACTGGCCGGTGGAGCCGATGCCCCAGCTGCCATACTGGATCGGCTCGCCCTTCTTGGCGAGCGCGATCAGGCTCCTGATGTCGTTGGCGGCAAAATCCTTGGTCGCCACCAGGATGATCGAGGAGACGCCGACGCGGCCGATCGTCGTGAAGTCCTTGATCGAATCATAGGGCAGTTTCGGATAGATCGCCGGGGCCAGCACGTGGGTGGTCATGCCGCCGACGGTGATGGTGTAGCCGTCATTCGCTGATGTCGCGACCATCTGCGTGCCCAGCGTGCCGGCAGCGCCCGTGTGGTTCTCGATATAGATGCTCTGCCCCAGCGTCTTGCCCATCCTGTCCGCGAGCAGCCGGCCGACCACGTCGCCGCCGCCGCCGGCCGCGTAAGGCAGCAGCATCTTGATCTTGCGGGAAGGATAGGCGGCGGGCTCTTCGGCGCGCGCCGCGGGCGCGGCCGAGAGCAATGCAAGAAGCGAAAGCGTGATGGTGCGCAGCATCATGATGGCATTCCCTAATCTGTGAAACGAAATCTGTAGGCATCGCCGTGCCTGACAACGTGGCCCGCGGTCGGCGCCGGAAAATGGCCGGTCAGCAGATAGCTCGGCGTGTCCGCGAGCTCCTCCAGCAGTGCCATCCGCGTTGCAACCGCCGCGGCCGGGTCGACATCGGCGGCATTCGAGAGCCACGGTGCCGCGCACTGGATGGGATGATGGATGACGTCGCCGGACATCACCGCGTGATCGCGGCCGCCGTTGAGATGGATCTGCATGTTGCCGGCGGTGTGGCCCGGCGCCGGCGCAAAGCGCAAGGCTGCGTCGCGATCGTCAAACAGGCGGTGGTTGGTTTCGACCAGCTCGGCAAGGCCCGCTGCGACCACCGGGAGCACGGAATCCTCGAACGAGCCGTGGTTGACCGGGTTCTTTGGCGCTGCGTCATGCGCGGCCTCGAAATGCCGGTACTCCTCCCGTCCCATCAGGTAGCGCGCGTTGGGGAAGGTCGGCACCCAGCGGCCGTCGAGCAGGCGCGTGTTCCAGCCGACGTGATCGACGTGAAGATGGGTGCACATCACGAAGTCGACCTGCTCTGGCGCGACGCCCAACGCCTGCAGATTCTCCAGATAGGGCTGGTTGAGATCGTTCCAGACAGGCACGCGCGGCCGCTTCTTGTGGTTGCCGCAGCAGGTGTCGACGATCGCGGTCCAACGCGGCGTGCGGACCAGATAGGAGTGGTGGCTGAGAATGAAGCGGCCGGTCTCAGGCTCGATATAGCGATGATCGAGCCAGCTCCGGTTCTCCAAAATCACCTCGTCGGTGACATTGGCGAACAGCCAGGTCTTGTCGAAGGCAAGCGCGGGGATTTCGCTGACGAGATCCACCCGCATGCTGCCGATTTGCACCTGTCGCATGCTCTAGTTCTTCAGGAGATCGCCGAACGGCACCCAGCGCGTGCCGTCGAAGCGGATCAGCTGCAGGCTCGTCATCGGCGTGTAATGCTCCGGTGAGTTGTTCACCGCGGTGCCGTTGATCAGCATCGGCAGCTTGACATCCTTCAGGCTCGTCGCCTGCTTCATCACATTGGCGCGGGTGAGGTCGTTGCCGGAGGCTTTCAGCACCGTCACCAGCGTCTGCGCGATGGTGTAGCCATAGACGTTGAGCCAGTCGCTCTTGTTGGCGTCGGGCAGGTACTTGTCCATGAAGGCAAGCCATTCCTTGTAGCCGGCGTCATCCTTGTTGGCGGGATCAGTGGCGTCCTTCAGATACTGGCTGGAGATGACGCCGGTGGAATTGTCCTTGCCGGCCGGCTCGAGCACGCCGCTGATCGAGGCCGAGACGTTGGAGATGATGGTCACGGGCTTCCAGCCGATCTCGCCGATCTTGCGGATTGCCTGCGCGGCGAATTTCGGCGTTGCCGCGACCAGAACCACGTCGGAGCCCGCTGTCTTCAACTGCAGGATCTGGGTATCGACTGTGGGCGCCGAGGTCTCATAGGCGGTGCGCGCGACAATGGCTTCGCCGCTGCCGAGACCTTCTTCCAGCGCCTTCAGATAGTCCTTGCCGAGATCGTCGTTCTGGTAGAGCACGCCGATCTTGGCGTTGGCGTGGCTGGCCTTGATGTACCGGGCGTAGGCGATCGCCTCGTCGCGATAGGTCGGCTGCCAGCCGACGGTCCATGGAAAATTCCTGGGGTCGTCCCACTTCGCAGCGCCTGAGCCGAGGAAGAGCTGCGGCACCTTGCGATCGTTGAGATATTTGTGCACGGCGCTGTTGGTGGGCGTGCCGACGCCGCCGAAGATCAGCAGCACCTCTTCGCTTTCGACCAACTTGCGCGTCTGCTCCACCGTTTTCGGCGGGCTGTAGGCGTCGTCTGCGATGATCATCTGGATGCGCCGGCCGTTGACGCCGCCGTCGTCATTCACCTTCCGGAAATAGGCCTCGGCAGACTTGGCGATCTGCGCGAAGGCCGAGACCGGGCCGCTCAGCGGCGCGGTGGTGCCGATCTTGATGGTCTTGTCGTCGGCGCCGGGGTCGTACTTGCTTTGGGCGGAGGCGGTGCTGGCCGCGAGCAGCGGCAACAGGATGCTGGTCGCAACTACGCGAAGGCGGACAAAGCGCGCCATGAGGTGGTCTCCCCAAAATTGCTCTCCGCCTCTCGATGGAGCGGAGTTGAAACGCGAGAACCGCGCCCGAAGCAGGCTTGCGGGCCGCGACCGCTGCCGCCAGACTGGCAAACGAACGATCGTTCGTACGGTTGACTAGCGAACGATCGTTCGTTAGTCAAGTCGCCATGGCTGTCCACACCTCCAGCGCAGCGGAAGCGGCTGCGCCCACGACGCGCGAGCGCATCCTCACCGAAGCGCTCGATTTGTTCGCACAGAGCGGCTATGGCGGCGCCTCGATGCGCGAACTCGCGCGCCGCGTCGGCATTCGCGAGAGCAGCCTCTACAATCATTTCCCCGGCAAGGCCGCGATCCTGGAAGCGATCGTCAGCGAGCATGGCCCCGCGAGTTCTGCGAGCCGCCTCGAAGAGCCGCGCTACAAGCAGCTCGCGCGCCAGCCCGCCGCGTTCTGCCGGCAGTTCGCATTGGACCTCGTCGAACAATGGTCCGATCCGCGCGAGCATCAGTTCCAGAAGGTCATCACTGCCGAGCGTAACCGCGTGCCCGGCATCCGCGCCAAATTCGCCGATCATTTCTACGCGCGCGAGCAGAGCATGATGACGGACTATTTTCGCGGTTTTGCGCTGGCGGGGCTCGTCAAGACGCCCGATCCGCGCGAGACCGCCCGGCTGTTCGCCGCCGGCCTCATCTATATCCGCCTCGAGCATTACGTGATGGGCGCGGCGCCCTCGCCGCGGCCGAAGGTGATCGAGGCGATCGACCGCTATCTTGCCTTCTTCCTGTCGCTGATCGCGGCGGGGAATGACGACGACAACAAGAAACGAAAAGCAAAGGGAGAGAATCGTGGCAAGGCTGCCCCTGATTGATCCGGAGACGACGAGCGGCGACATCCGCGCCTCGTTCGACCGCATGCCGGTCAAGCTCAACATCTTCCGCATGATGGCCCATGCCGAGGCCAACATGATCCCGGCGATGCGGCTCGGCAATTCGATTCTGCACAAGCAGAAGCTCTCCGCCGTCAACCGCGAGCTGCTGATTCTCCAGGCGGCCCAGCTCGAGGGCGGCGCCTATGAATGGCGCCAGCACGTGCCGATCGCGCTCGGCGTCGGCTGTACGCAGGCGCAGGTCGATGCGGTCGAGCGCGGCGACTACGATGCCGCCGGCTTGGGCGAGGCCGAGCGCGCGCTGCTCAAGTTCGGGCGCGAGGTCGTCGAGAACGTCCGCGTTCCCGAGGCGACCTTCGCGGCAGCACGCAAGCACTTCAGCGACCAGGAGATCGTCGAATCGATCGTCGCGCTCGGCTTCTACATGATGATGGCGCGGCTGACCGAAGCCACCGAGACAGATCTCGACCCCGCCGCCGGCATGAAGGTCTATGACGGCGGCAAGAAATAGGTGGCCGCGATGAGCGAGACCGATACCAAGCCGGAACGCTACGTCCGCCCGCCGAGCGCGGAGTCACTGGGCGAAGCGCCGGGCAGGGGGCGTCTGAAGGGGCGCCGCATCCTCATCGTCGGCGGTGGGCAGCGGGTGTTCGACGCTGCCACCGATCCGATCGGCAACGGCCGCGCCATGAGCATCTTGTGTGCACGCGAGGGCGCCAGTGTCGCGGTCGCCGATCTCAACCGCAGCTCTGCCGAGCAGACAGTCAAGCGCATCACCGACGAAGGCGGCGAGGCCTTTGCGATTGCCGCCGACATCACGTCCGAAGCCGATATTATCCGGATGATCGAGGAAGCACATCGCGCCATGGGCGGTCTCGACGGCATGGTGCTGAACGTCGGCACTTTCGGCAAGACCGGGCTCGACAATGTCAGCCCCGAAGAGTGGAACAGGATCTACGACGTCAATGTTCGCGGCCCGATGCTGTGCTGCCGCGCCGCGCTGCCGAAATTCGGCGATGGCGGTGCCATTGTCTTCATCTCCTCGATCGCCGCGCTGAAGGCGGGTTCGCAGATGGCGGTGTATGATTCCTCGAAGGCCGCACTCGGGGGCCTGATGCGCAACATCGCCCATTTCGGATCGCGCCGCGGCATCCGCGCCAATCTCGTCTATCCCGGCCTGGTCGACACCCCCAACGGCCGAGAAGCCGGCGCCGGCCGTCCCAATCGCGGCAAGGGCCACGTGCCGTTCGGCCGCCAGGCCACGGCATGGGAAATCGCCTATGCCGTGCTGTTCTTCCTGTCGGACGAAAGCGTCTATGTCACCGCGCAGACGCTCGCCGTTGATAGCGGTCTGAGCGGGATGTGACCTCCAACCAGGCTACTGCTGACCACGCCCACAACCGTCATCCTGAGGTGTTCACCTTGTGATGCGATAGCATCGCAAGGTGAGCCTCGAAGGATGGGCCACAAGCGCTCGCGGCCCATCCTTCGAGGCGCGCAAGGGCGCGCACCTCAGGATGACGGCGTGCTTGTGGATCGATAAGATCGCGCGTCTATCGCGCGGACGATCGCGCGCGACAGATGAGGTGGTCGAGCGAGATGTTGCCGGGGCCGTAGGCCATGATGCCGAGTGCCATCGCCGCCCAGGTGAGATGAATCGGCCATCCGTCGGGCACCGTGAGCTCGACGATGACGGTCATGAACAGAAGTCCGAGCCCTGCGAACCGTGTGCCGAGCCCCAGCACCAGCAGGATCGGAAACATGATCTCGCCGCAGCCCGACAGGAACGCCATCAGCATCGGCGCCGGAAAGTGATAGGGCCCGCCCGGCAGATGCAGCATGAACTCGTCGCTGAACAGCGTCACGGCGGTGTCGTTCAGCCTCAGGAAGCCGTCCCATTTGAGCATGCCCGAGCGCCAGAACGGCACCGCCAGTGCGAAGCGCAGCACGAGCTGCACCAGCGAAGGGGTGGCAATCAGCTGCACCAGGCGATTGGCCCGGTCGACGAGCAACCAGGGCGACGGCAGGCCGTTTCCGGTGGTCATGTGCTGGTCCGTGATCATGATGGGTCTCCGCAGGCGAGCGAGATGAAGGCACCGGCTTCGATCAGCCCGGCGAGGTTCGCGGCAAGGTCGAACCCGGGCCCAGCGTCCAACGCTGAAGCCGCGGCCTCGCCGAGCGACTGTCCCGACATCAGGCTGTCGGCGAAGACGGCTCCGCCGGGCGGAAGGCGGTGCACGGTGACGTCGAATTCGGGCCGCGTGATCAGTGCGTCTTCCGGCGTCGAGGCATCGATGCGCATGACCGATGCATCGTCGCGATTGGCCGCAAAGATCGTCACGGCCGCGTATTGTGAACGAAGACAGCGCGCGGCTGGATGTGGAACGAACACCACATCGGCCAGACGATCGGGCGGCACCGCCGAGAGGCGGGCCGGCGACAGCGGCGAGGCATCGGCGGCATGATAGGCATCGAGCCAGGCCCGCTCGATGTGCGCGACATCGGCAAGCCAGGGCATATCCTGCGCATGCTCATAGGTTTCGATGAACGCCGGAAATTCGCGGCCATATTCGAACAGCAGCGGCGAGGTCGGTGGATTGCTGCGCACGTGGACGCGCGCCATGGCGCGAAAGAACTCGGTGCCGGTGATGCGCTGTACCGCCGGATAGACCGCGGCCAACGCGTCGATCAGGCTGACCGTGACGTTGTTGCGGTAGACGTCGTAGCGCCGGTTGGCGGATTTGCCGTTCGGGCCCGTCACGATCGCAGGCGTGCTGCGCGCGGGATCCAGCAGCGCCGGCGCAAACGCAGCCGCAAAGGACAGACCGGGTTCAGGCCGCATGACGTTCCTCCGCAAACGCAGTGGCCTGATGACGATCGAGGATCGCCTGCGCGGCCGCGGCTTCCGCTTGCAGCACCGGCCAGTTGGGGATCTTGCTGTCCCACTCGATCAGCGTCGGCACCGCGCCGCGGCGCTGGATGACGATCTCGTACAGCTTCCAGACGGCGTCTGCGACCGGGCCATCATGGCTGTCGATCAACAGCGCCTCGCCTTCGTCGTCGGCCTGTTCGGCATGGCCGGCAAGATGGATTTCCTGGACACGCGACAGCGGGAAATCGGCGAGGTAGTCGAGCGCCGAAGTGCCGTGATTGGTCGCGGAGACGAACACATTGTTGACGTCGAGCAGCAGCCCGCAGCCGGTACGCTCGGCAATGGCGCGGATGAACTCCGTCTCGCGCATCGCGGTTTCGCGGAAGGCGACATAGGTCGAGGGGTTTTCCAGCAGCAGCGGGCGGCGGATCGCCTCCTGCACCTGGTCGATGTGGTCGCAGACGCAAGCCAGCGTCGCCTCGGTGTAGGGCAGCGGCAGCAGATCGTTGAAGAAGCTGGTCTCATGCGTGGACCAGGCGAGATGCTCGGACACCAGCGCGGGCTGATAGCGCGCGACGAGCCCGCGGAAGCGTGCCAGATGCGCCTTGTCGAGCGGCCGCGGGCCGCCGATCGACATGCAGACGCCGTGCAGGGACAGCGGATGGTCGCGGCGGATCGCCTCCAGCGCACGATGCGGCGGGCCGCCATCGCCCATGTAGTTCTCGGCGTGGACCTCGAAGAAGCCACGCCGAGGTCCGGCCTCGAGGATATCAGCCAGATGCTCCGGCTTGAAACTCGTCCCGGCGACGCCGCCGATGGGCACTGCGAAGCGAAGCGGCATGGCTGCTGGTCCGGTCGGCTTGAACACCGTACTCATCGTGCTGCTCCGTTTCGTGCTGGCTGGCGGCGTCGCGCCGGCGGTCAGACCGGCTTGAGTGAACCCTTCTTGCCGTTCGGCAGGTCGATGCTGGTGCAGGTGCCGCCCTGCACGAATTTCCAGGCGTTGCCCTGGAAGTCGACCGTCGAGGTGCCCTGGCAGGTCGTGCCCGGTCCGGCCGCGCAATCGTTCTGGCCTTTCAGCGCGACGCCGAAGCACTTCTCCTTCTTGGCGGCCATGGCAGCTTCGCCTTCGGCCTTGGTCAGGGGGCCGGCGGCGGCGAGGGTGGCGAGCGCGGTCGACACGGCGCCGGCGAGGACGAGCGAGGTGACGGCATGTTTGGCAGACATCGAGATTCTCCTGTTCGAGATGGCATCCCCTGGCAGGCGATGCGCGCATGGTCTCCTTCGATGCGCGCGCAGCCCGCGTTACAAGAGGCTGCTCACGAACCCGTGAGACCTGATTGGATCAGGCGCACCGCCGGTGCGCTTGGGCCGGCATTAGCGGCCAAACCTCCGCTCAAGGCCAATGCCTAGGGTCTATCGAGACGGTAGCCATCGGGCATTGGCGGCAGGTATCCGTTTGCTGCCAGAGGTAACGGGCGAGCGCCGGCGGCGTAGAGCATGTCAGTGGCTCCAGCGGGCCGGCAGGCGGAAACAGCGATGAACGTGGATCCCGGACGGCAGTTTCGCGAAATTGCAAGGCTGACGGTCAGCATCCGTCTTGCGGTATCCGCGCTGGTCCTGGCGGCGATCCTGCTGACGGCCGCGCTCTCCAGCCTGCTGTGGTGGCGCACGGCGGAGGCGACCAGCCGGCAGCTCGCCTCGACCATCAACGAGCAGATCGTGGCGGCGGTGCGCAAGGAGGTCTCGGCCATCGTCGACGAGGCGCGCGCCGCGCATACCGCGATTCGCACGCTGTTCCTGCAGAACGTGCTCGACACCCGCGAGGCCGACAAGCGCGAGTTCGTGTTCCTGTCGCAATTGCAGTCGCAGGCGACGATCTCCTGGGTCGCCTTCGGCTGGCCCGACGGCTCCTTCTTCGCCGCGCACAAGCTCGGCGATCGGCGCCTCGAGATGATGGAGATCTCGCTGACGGATCATCCGGGCGAGCGCCGCGTCGATGAATACGACGTGGTGCCCGGCGACATCGAGTTCGCCAATCGCCGCTTCGAGCCGACCTCATTCCGCGTTGCCGATCAGGCCTGGTTCAAGGCGGGGCTCAGCGCGGACGATCCGCAATGGTTCAGGGTGATGGATCATGCCACCGGCGAGCGGCCCTCGATCGCCTTCGCAGGGCCGATCGACGTCTATCAGGAGCGCCAAGGCGTTCTGGCCGTCATCATCGAATATACCAGGCTTGCGCGCTTCCTGTCGCAGCTCGAGGTCGGGCGCACGGGGACTGCCTTCATCGTCGACGGCAGCGGCGAGCTCGTCGCGGCGCCGGACAAGGAGGCCGACGAGCTCCACCCCGCGCGCGGCGATACGAGGCTGCTGCCGCTGGCACGCCTTGCGCTCGACAAGGCCGGCGAGGCCGGCCGCAAGGAGGCCTGGCGAAGCCGGCTAACGTCGGGCGGCGCGGCCTACGAGGTCGCGCTGACGCCGCTGCCGTTTCCCGGCTGGTCACTCGCCACCGTGATTCCGGAGGCCGAGTTCCTCGGGCCCGTCGAGACGACGCTGCGGCGCCTGATCCTTGGCCTTGCCGTCGGCGCGGTGCTCGCAGCGCTGGCCTCGGCGATGCTGGCGCGCACCGTCATCGCCGCGCCGCTGTCGCGCGTGGTCGGCGAGCTCAGGCATGTCGAAGCCTTCGCGCTGGAGCAGGTGCGCCGCCACCCCTCGCGGCTCAAGGAGATCGCGAGCCTGTCGGGCGCGATCGCCGAGATGGCGTCCGGCCTGTCCGCGTTCCGCAAGTTCATCCCGGCCGATCTCGTCCGTGGCCTGCTGCGGCAGGGCGTCGAGGCGAGGCCCGGCGGCAGCGTCCAGGAGCTCAGCGTGATGTTCATCGACATTGCCGGCTTCACCGGCCTGTCCGAGCGGCTGGGCGATCGTGTCGTGCCGCTGCTGTCGCGCTATCTCGACGTCACCTCGGAGATCATCGTCGCCAATGGCGGCACCATCGACAAGTTCATCGGTGACGCCGTGATGGCGTTCTGGGGCGCGCCGCAGCCGCAGGACGATCACGCCGCGCGCTGCTGCCGGGCCGCGCTCGCCTGTCGCAAGGCCGTGCAAGAATCTGGCCTGGTCGACGATCTCGGTCAGCCGCTCCAGATCCGGATCGGCATCAATTCCGGCCGCATGCTGGTTGGCAATATCGGCTCGGAGTTGCGGCTGAACTACACCGTGATCGGCGATGCCGTGAACGTCGCCAGCCGGCTCGAAGGCGCCAACAAGTCCTATGGCACGCAGATCCTGGTCGGCGAGACGACCGAGCGCCTGGCGCGCGGCACCGTCGTCACGCGCGAGGTCGACAGCATCGCGGTCTATGGACGGGAGGAGGGATTGTCCGTTCACGAGCTGATCGGGATGGCGGGTGAGGGCACCATCGAGGGCGAGACGATTGGCTGGATCGCCGATTACGAGCGCGGCCTTGCCGCCTATCGCGCGCGGCGGTTCGCCGATGCGCTGGCCGATTTCGAGACGGTGTTGCAACGGCGCGGCCATGATCGTCCCGCCGAGCTGATGCGCGACCGCTGCCGGCAGCTCGCATCGGTTGAACCCGACCCCATGTGGCGGCCGGTAGCGGCATTGGCGACCAAATAGCGGCGTCGACCGGACGCCGCGCGGCCGGCAGATTCAGATTGCACGCGATAGCCAATCCGCCTAATAAAATTGTACAAATGAACAAATGGCATGGTCGAGCACCCGAAAGCTGCGGCCGTGGGAGAGAAAGCCGTCTTGCGGTTGGGCAGGCGGTCTGAGGATGGAAGCGCAGCATGCCGCAAGCGGATGGTTTTGGTTTGGCGGGCGTCATCGGCATGCCGGTTGCGCATTCGCGCTCGCCGGTCATTCATAATTACTGGCTGAAGGCGCACGGCATTCGCGGCGCCTATGTGCCGCTCGCGGTCAAGCCGGAGCGGCTGGAGGACGCGCTCGACGGCCTGATCGCGCTCGGTTTCCGCGGCTGCAACGTCACCATGCCGCACAAGCAGACGGCGATGCCGCTGCTCGACCGCGTCAACGAGACCGCAAAGCGCATCGGCGCGGTCAACACTGTCGTCGTCGAGGAGGACGGCACGCTTTCCGGCTTCAACAATGACGGCAACGGCTTTGTGCAGAGCCTGCGCGATGCCAGGGCGGATTGGCGCGGCGATGCCGGGCCGATCCTGCTGCTGGGCGCGGGCGGGGCCTCGCGCGCGGTGGTGGTGGCGCTGCTGGAGAACGGCGCGCGCGAGATCCGCATCGCCAACCGCACGGCGGAGAAAGCACAGGCGATCGCGGCCGAATTCGGGTCCGCGATCCGCACCGTCGCGTGGGACCACCGCAGCGCGGCGCTCGCCGATGTCGCGCTTCTCGTCAACTGCACCGATCGCGGCATGGTCGGCAAGGGCGCGCTGGAGATCGATTTGTCGCGCCTGCGGCCGGAGACGCTGGTCGCGGACCTGATCTACACGCCGTTGGAGACGCCTTTCCTGGCCGCGGCGCGCGCGCGCGGCTGCGTGACGGTGAACGGGCTCGGCCTGCTGCTCAATCAGGCCCGGCTCGCCTTCAAGGCCTGGTTCGGTGTCATGCCCGAGGTGACGCCCGAGCTGATCAAGGCGATCGAAGCGACATTCTGAACAGCCGGGGAGCTTTGCGCCATGACGCTGCCGGTGTCCCCCAGGATCGATTGCCACATCCACGCCATCGATCCCGTTCGCTTTCCCTATTCGGACGACACGCCGTACAGGCCGACCGGGCAGGAGATCGCGCCCGCGGCGCAGCTCCTTCGCGTGTTCGACGCCTTCGACGTTCGCCACGCGCTCGTCGTCGCCACCAACACCGGTTACGGCAGCGATAGCCGCATCCTGCTCGACACGCTCGCGCAGGGCGCCGGCCGCTTCAGGGGCGTTGCGGTGGTCGAGAACGACGTCGGCATCGGCGAGCTCGAACGCCTGAAGGCCGCCGGCGTGATCGGCGTTGCCTTCAACGTGCCGTTCCACGGCGCCGGCCATTACCTCGCGGCTGCACCGTTGCTGGAGAAGCTGGTCAGCCTCGGCCTGTTCCTGCAGATCCAGGTCGAGCACGACCAGTTGCTTGACCTGCTGCCGCTGATCGAAAAGTCCGACGTGCGCCTGGTGATCGACCATTGCGGCCGCCCGTCGGTCGCGCAGGGCGTGAGCGGCAGGGCATTTCAGACGCTGCTGGCGATCGGTCGCGAGCGCGACGCGCATGTCAAGCTGTCCGGCTATTACAAGTTCTCGCAAGTCCCGCATCCGTACGAAGACGTTTGGCCCTTCATTGCCGCGCTGGTCGAAGCCTTCACGCTCGATCGCTGCGTCTGGGGCTCGGACTATCCGTTCCTGCGCGCGACAGAAAGGCTCGACTACGGGCCGCTGCTCGCGGTGCTCTCACGATTGTTTCCGGATCCCGGCGATCAGCATCGCCTGCTTTGGCGAACGCCGGCACGGCTGCTCGGCATCGACGGCAGGACCGATCAAGCAAGATAACAACAGAGCAAAGTGGGAGGGAGTACGTCATGAGGCAGTTCGCAGGGCCGGCCGGCATCGCACTCGCGGTATCGCTATGGCTGAACGTCGCGCAGGCGCAGAATACGGTCTACGTCCCCGATGTCATCGAGCTGTCCGGGCCCGGCGCGGTTTCCGGCACCAATTGGCGCGACGGCGTCGCGCTCGCGGTCGACGAGATCAACAATGCCGGCGGCATTCTCGGGCGGAAAATCCAGACCGAGCATCTCGATACCCAGAGCAATCCCGGCGTCTCGCGCGCGCAGGTGCAGAAGGTCCTGGACAAGGATCCCTACGTCGTGCTCGGGCCGATCTATTCCGGCTCGGTCAAGGTCAACATGGCGCTGACACAGGCCGCCGAGGTGCCGCAGATCGTCGGTGCCGAAGCTGCGGACATCACCACGCAAGGCAACCCGTTCGTGTTCCGCACCGCCTTCGGCCAGCAATTCTCGATGCCCAAGATCGCCAACTACCTGCACGACAAGCTGAAGGTGAAGTCGGTCGCGGTTCTCTGGGTCAACAATGATTTCGGCAAGGGCGGTCACGATAATTTCCTGAAGGAAATGAAGACACGCGGCATCGAGATCGCCGCCGACATTTCCACCGAGCAGGGTCAGGTCGATTTCGGCTCCGACGTCATCAAGCTGAAGGGTGCCAAGGCCGATGCGATCTTCGTCTACACCAACGAGGAGGAGAGCGCCCGCTTCCTGATCGAGGCGAAGCGGCAGGGCCTTTCAGCGCCGTTGTTCGGCGAGACCACGCTGCTCAGCCAAAAGGTGGTCGAGCTCGCCGGCCCCGCCGCCAACGGTGTCCGCGGCCATGTCGGCCTGTCCGCCGACGCGCCGATTGCCGCCATCGAGGACTTCACCAGGAAGTTCACCGAGCGCTACAAGTACCGGCCCGATCACAACGGCATCAAGGGCTATACCGCGGTCTATCTCGTCAAATACGTCACCGAGAAGATCGGCAAGTTCGACAGCAAGGCCTTTGGCGCCGCCATGAAAGGCCTGACGCTGACGCCCGACAAGGTGCCGGGCATGCTGATGGAAGCAAGCTGGGACCAGAACGGCGACATCGACCGCGCCAGCTTCCTGGCCGAGATCGTCGATGGGAAGCAGAGGATCGTCGAGACTCTGCCGAAGCTGAAGAGCGGCAAGAGCGAGTGACGCGAACGCGTGACAGGCGCGAGTGAGAGTTGCGTGAATCCGGGTGGCAAAGTTGACCCAACCCGCGCATGATGGCGGGCCATGTCGACCACATGCCTTCCTGGACCGCCTCAGACCATGAAAACCACGCTGCTCAAATCCGAGACCTATACCCGCTCGCCCTGGAAGAACGGCGGCGGCATCTTCACCGACATTGCGGGCGCCTGGCGCGCCGACGCGGTGGCGAAGGATTGGAGCAGCCTGCTCTGGCGCCTCGCGTCGACGCCGATCGTGGCGCCCGGTCCGTTCTCTCATATGCCCGGCATCGACCGGCTCCAGATGGTCGTCGGCGGGCGCGGGCTGGTGCTGAAGTCGCCGACGCAGGAGTTCGACGAGCGTGAACCTTTCACGACGGTGCGCTTCACCGGCGAAATGGAGATCGTGACCGCGCTTGAAGACGGCCCCGTCGAAGTCGTCAATTTGATGGCCCGGCGCGGCGCGGCGGAGATCGAGCTCGTGGCGCTCCGCGAGCCCGGCGCGCGGCAGCTCAATGCCGGCACTCATCTGGTCTATGCCGCGCGCGGCGATTGCCGCGTCCGCCTCGATGGCGAGGAGTTTTCACTGTCGCACGAAGACACGCTGAAGGTGGAACTCGTCGCGGCCTCGCAGCTCGTGCTGGTGTCGGGGCTGGCGGTGCTGGGCTCGATCCGGCTGGTCGGCTAAAGCATGATCCGGAAAAGTGCGCAGCGGCTTTCCGAAAAGATCATGCTTAAACAACAACCTAAAGCGCGATGACGATTCAGCCTAATCGTATTGCGCTTTAGCGCCCTCACTCCTTGCGCACAATCCGGGCAACTGGCCAGGTTGACGGCGCGCGGCCGGAGTACGATATGTGCTGCGATGCAAACCGCCGCTGAAGGGCAAGCGATGACCGCGCCACCGACCAACAATGCCCCCACGCAGGCCGACGGCGTCATCGACTGGCTGACCAACGGGACGCGCGACGAACGCTTCATCGACAACATCTTCGCCCAGATGTGCATCCGCCTGCAGCAGGCCGGCGTTCCGCTCAAGCGGTCGACGCTTCACGTCCAGATCAATCATCCGCAATGGCTGGGCGCCCGGATGTTCTGGTCCGACGGAATGCAGGGATCGGAGATCGCGCGGGTGGATTACGACGTCCGCGAGCGATCCGAGTACATCGGAAGTCCCGCCAGCGAGATCATCGAGGGCGCCGACGAGCTGCGCGAAAATCTCGAGCGTGATCCCTCGCTCGGCCGAAAGCACGCGATCTATGGCGAGATGCGGGCCAACGGCTTGACCGACTATGTCGCCTGGCCGCTGTACCACACCCTCGGCAAGCAGCACGTCGTCACCTTCGCGACCGATCGGCCCGGCGGTTTCGATGCCGCGCATATCGCCGCCCTCAGGAAGGTCCTGCCGGTGCTGGCGCTGGTCAGCGAAATCCGCATCAAGAACCGCCTGGCGCGAACCCTGCTGGAGACCTATGTCGGCTCCCATGCCGGCGAGCTCATTTTGGCCGGGGCTACAAGGCGTGGCACCGGCACGACGGTGCGTGCCGCGATCATGATCTGCGACCTCAGGGATTTCACCAAGATCTCCGACAACTGGCCGCGCGACGACGTCATCGACCTGCTCAACGATTATTTCGACGCCATGTCGGAGCCGATCGCGCGGCACGGCGGCGAGATCCTGAAATTCATCGGCGACGGCCTGCTCGCGATCTTTCCGCTGCAAGCGCCCAACGCCTGCGCAAACCTGCTTCTCGCCGTATCAGAGGCGCGTGGGGCCATGGCGGCCTTGAACGAGCGGAACAATGGCACGGGCCGTGCGCCGCTGAACTACGGCATCGGTGTCCATGTCGGCGACGTCATGTACGGCAATATCGGATCGACCAGCCGGCTCGACTTCACCGTGATCGGGCCCGCCGTCAACATGGCCTCGCGCCTCGAGACCCTCACCAAGACATTGGGACGGACAGTGCTGCTGTCGCGCGACTTTGCCGAGCTGGTGGAAGGCAAGTGCGAGCTGGAGCGCGTCGGCAAGCACGAGGTGCGCGGCTTCAGTGATCCGATCGAGCTGTTCGCATATCACGGGTGAGGCGCTTCAAAGGCGGGACGGCGGAAGCTGCGGGCCAAAGGCAGGCGTCCCCACCCATGCTTGCCTTGTTGCCAATGTGGGAATGGGTGACTACGCTTCGGCCCAGCTCGTGCCCATGGTCCTTCGATTGCCTGCAGCGACATGCCCAAATTCCTACGCATCGGAGTTCATCAGTCGAACGTATCCGGATACACGTCGAAGGCGTGGTGTGTCAGGCGCGTAGGTTCGGCTGTCTTCCTGAAGTGGGGCGCCGTGGAGGTCCAGGGTGCCGGCGATGGGCGCAAGGTCTACTGGACGCGGCTGCCGCAGGAGAAGACCGTCCGTTGCGGCACGGCGCAGCGTGCCCAGGACTATGCCAAAGCCGCGATCGCCCGGCGTCGTAGCCATCGCTATGAGCCGCTCTCCGGATCAATCGCGCCCCGCCGCAGGACGGTGGAGGGTGGCGCCGAGCTCAAGCAAGTGCTGGCCACGATCCTGATCGTCGACATCGTCGGCTCCACGGCAAAAGCCGCCAAGCTCGGCGATGCGCGCTGGACCAAGGTCATGGGTCATTATTACGCCGCCGTGCGCAAGGAGCTGAAGAGTTCGCGCGGCAAGGAAGTCGTGACGACCGGCGACGGCATCCTGGCGACGTTCAAGGTGCCGGCGGCTGGAATCAATTGTGCGACTGCGATCCAGAAGGCCGTGCGCACGCTGGGGCTCGACATCAGGGTCGGGCTGCATGCCGGCGAATACAAGGTGAGCGGCGGCGAGATGGTGGGTCTTGCCTTTCACATCGGTACGCGCGTCGCCGCCAAGGCGCGGGCCGGCGAGGTGCTGGTGTCGAGCGCGGTCAGGGACCTCGTGGCAAAATCCGAGATCCGCTTCAGGGATCACGGCGTGCACCAGCTCAAGGGCGTGCCGGCGCGATGGCGGCTGTACCGGGTGGAGCATTGAGCAGGGAGATCGCGCCGAGGCGATGCATCCGTGGTTCCCCAGGCGGAACGCATGAAGGGCGCGGAACTCATTGACGGGACTGGCTTCTTTGAAGGCGTAACGGTCCCGTTAAGGTCGAAGACACCAAGCGCTTTTACGTGTCCTTCGCCTCTCTGTCCTAGCCTTTGAAGCGGCCGGGACAATCTTGATGAGCTTCTTCGCGCGGGTTCGTGACGCATTCGAGGTCGGTGACACGACCGACCCACTCGGCCGTTCGCTGCTCGTCGAGCAATTCCGGGTGCTGCGCGAGCAGGTGCCGGTTCTCTACGCCGTTCTTCTGGTCGACAGCATCAGCGTCGGCCTGGTCCTGCCGGATACGGTGTCGGCATGGCTGAGATTTGCCTTGCCGGGCGCGCTCCTTGCGATCTGTCTGTTTCGGCTGGCGCAGTGGCTGCGGCTGAAGAAGGCCGACTTCACCGCCGAGGAATCCTATCGCGAGCTTGCAAGAGCGCGTCTCGCCACCGTGGTGATCTGCTCCAGCTTCGTGATCTGGATCCTTGCGTTGTTCATGGCCGTCGATCCCGGCCTGCGCGCACCGATTGCGCTTCTCATCTTCATGGGATGCGTCGGAACCGCCTACTGCCTCGGCAGCTTCCCGCCGGCGTCGCGACTGACGATGCTGATCGCCGGTGCGCCGGTCGCCACGCTCCTGCTGCTCTCCGGCGACGGGATGATGATCTCGGTCGGCATCAATCTGATGGCGCTGCTGGCCCTGCTCGCCCGGATGATCAACACCAATTTCCGCTCCTTCGTGAAAATGGTCGAGACCCACGAACGGCTGGCCCTGGAAGGCGATCGCGCGCGGGCCGCGGAGCAGACTGCGACCGCGTTCGCGGAGCGCTTCGACCGGGCGCTCAACAACATGTCCCAGGGTCTGTGCTTCTTCGACGCCGATCAGCGCCTGATCGTCTGCAACCGGCAATATCTCGAGATTTACGATCTCGATCCGAAGCTGGTGCGACCGGGTATGAAGCTGAACGACATCGTCGACTTGCGCTATTCGATCGGCAGCGCACCGAAGATGGAGAAGACGGATTATCTGGTCTGGCGCAATAGCGTCCCGGTGGTTGCCAGCGATTCAGATACGACCGTGGAGCTGACCAACGGCCGGATCGTGCGGATCCGGCATCGTCCGATGGAGGACAACGGCTGGGTCGCCACCCACGAGGACATCACGGAGCGGCATCGAACCGCGATGGCTCTTGCGGAAGCGGAAGCCTCTTTCCGTCTCCTGTTCGAAGAGAACCCGCTTCCGATGTGGGTGGTCGATGCGAAGACGCGTCAGCTCATCGCCGTGAACGGGGCGATGTGCAGGCACTACGGCTATTCCCGCCAGGATCTTCTCGCCATGTCGGAGCATCAGCTCGCCTATGGCGAGCCGCAAGCCGGCGCCGAACGCGACTGCGAATTGCACAGGACCGCCGATGGCGAGGTGATCGAGGTGGTGATCGATTCCCGGCCGCTCGCTTATGAGGGGCAGTCCGCCCATGTCCGCGTCGCCTTCGACGTGACCGAACGGAACCGGGCACAGCAGAGGGTCAGCTACCTCGCGTGTCACGACGCGCTGACTGAGCTGCCCAACAGGGCCGCCCTCGACGAGCACCTCGGCGCCGCGATCGAGCGCGCGGAGATCACGGACAGCGCCTTCGCCGTGCTCTGCATCGATCTCGACCACTTCAAGGAGGTCAACGACCGGTTCGGCCATGCGGTCGGCGACGCCGTGCTGCGCGAGGCCTCGCGACGCCTGCAGAAAGCCGCGCAGGGATCTTACGTGGCGCGCGTCGGCGGCGACGAATTCATCGGCATCACCGATCAGTCGCCGCTGCCGGCGACCGCGGAGCTGCTCGCCTCGAGGATACGGGCTCAATTCGAGCAGCCGATCGAGGCCGATGGCCATGTGCTGAAGATCGATCTCTGCGTCGGTGTCGCGCTCTATCCGCGGGACGCCGACAATCCGGTGTCGCTGCTGGCGAATGCGGATGCCGCGCTGTATCGCGCCAAGCACGAGGGCAGAGGCGCCATCCGCTTGTTCACCAGCGCGATGGACCAGCAGCTGCGGGACCGCCGCGCGCTGGAGCACGATTTGCGGACGGCCGTCGAGCGGGGCGAGCTCTATCTGGAGTACCAGCCGCAACAGCACCGCGACGGCACGCTGAAGGCGTACGAGGCGCTGGTGCGCTGGCGGCATCCGGTGCGCGGGATCATCCCTCCGGGCGAGTTCATTCCGATCGCGGAGCAGAGCGGCTCCATTGCGCAGATCGACGATTGGGTGCTGATGGAGGCGTGTAGGGAAGCGGCATCATGGGATCAGCCGCTGCGGGTGGCCGTCAACGTCTCGGCGGCGCAGTTCCGCCGGGAAAATCTCGACCGTCAGGTCCGCCGGGCGCTGCGCGACAGCGGGCTTGCGGCCGCACGTCTCGAGCTTGAAATCACCGAGGGCGTCCTGATCGAGGATATGCCGCGCGCCAAGAGGACGATGCAGTCGCTCAAGGCGCTCGGCATCCTGATCGCACTCGACGATTTCGGAACGGGATACTCGTCGCTGTCATATCTCGAAGCGTTTCCACTGGACCGGATCAAGATCGATCGCTCCTTCGTCGCCTCGCTCGGCCAGAGCGAGCGATCGCTCGCTATCGTACGGGCCGTGATCGGCCTCGCCCATGGTCTCGGAGTGCCCGTCCTCGCGGAAGGCATCGAGACCGAGGCCCAGATGTCGCTGCTGGTGCAGGAGGGCTGCGACGAGATGCAGGGATATCTGATCGGGCGGCCGCGCAGCCTCGAGCCCTCCAGGTCAGGCAAGAGCGCTTCCAGACGCGCGGCATCCTGAACGGCGGACGGGGGCCGAGTGCCTAGCTGGCTGCACCGGTCCGGTCGCATTTGGGGCATCGGCCGTCCGCGGCGCGTGCAAGCTGACGGCCGATCTCGTCCCTGAGCGCGTCGGCCTCGAAGGCCGTTCCATCGCTCTTCACGATGCGCTTGACGCGTTCGTAGGCGTGGCTTTCGGCGGCATCGTCACACACGCGGATGATCACCTCGCCGTGGAAAGGGCAGACGGTGGTCGCACGGGTCGTCTCGAGCGCGTAGCGCACGGCCGCAGAGAGATCGTCGAGGTTGGCGGACATCATGGCTGCTCTCCTGATCGAGGCGGTCCAGATGGTGGCCTGTTGCCGGCGACGCACGGTCACCAAACCCAGTGTTCCGAAGCGGCGCCCGGAGTGCCTAGGAGTCCGGGCTCCGCTTCGTCCGGCACCGGACAGCGCGCCCGATCCCAGAGAGAGCATAGGCGCGGGAAGGCGGTTCGCCTTTGACCCATCGCAAACCTGGGAAAGGTCCGTAAGGGATCGTCCGCAATTTCGCCGGCCGCCGTTCGGGCGCATGTAAGGAGCATGCACCGGCAAATCCTATTCAGGTGCCCGCGCACCGGCATGAACGTCCAGCATCGGATCGATGATGAGCGGCCCGAGAGTTCCGAGCCGGCGGATAGCTATGTGCCGGTGAGATGCCCGGCCTGCATGTCGCTGCACTTCGTCAACACGACCACGGGCAAGCTGTTGAGCGAGCGAACCGGGCAGTCCGCCTCCAGATCGCGTTCTGCCTGATTTTTTCGCGTCGATCGTCCTGCGAAGTATCGACGGGAGCCGTCAGTGGATCGCCGCGTACATGATGGCCTCCTCCGTCGCCTCCAGCGCCGAGAACTCCTCGACCACCTTGCCTTGCCTGCAGACCAGGATGCGGTCCGACAGCGCCATGATCTCGGGCAGGTAGGAAGAGATCACGACCACCGCCTTGCCTTTGTCGGCCAGCGAATTGATCAGCTCGTGAATCTCGACGATGGCGCCGACATCGACGCCGCGCGTCGGCTCGTCGAAGATGATCAGCTCCGGATCCTGGATCAGCGATTTGGCGATCACGACTTTCTGCTGGTTGCCGCCGGACAATTCGACGACCTTGGCCTCGTCGCCGATGGCGCGCACCTTGAGGCGCTCGATCCAGGACTTTCCGGTCGACGTGCTTTCACGCCGTGACAGCCAGGCCCGTCCCCTCGGAAACTTGGCGAGCAGGCCGAGATAGATGTTGCGCGCAATGGACGCCGTCTCGAAGAATCCTTCGACCTTGCGATCCTCGGTCACGTAGGCGATGCCCGCCTGCACGGCCGGCGCGGGGACGCGGTAGCGGACCGGCTTGTCGTCGAGGATCACCTCGCCGCCATGGAAGAAGTCGCGCTTCATGACGCCCGCGACGATCTTGAACGTCTCGGTGCGCCCGGCGCCGACCAGGCCGAACACGCCGGTGATCTGGCCCGCGAACACCGACAGCGAATTGTTCTTCACCATCGGCGCCATCTTCAGGTTCTGCACCGTCAGCACCCGCTTGCCCGAGGGGCGCACCGTCGCCTTGCGCGCGCCATAGAGCGTGTTGGAGAGGTCCCGCCCCACCATGGCCTGCACGATGCGCGCCCGGTCGAAGCGTGCGGCGTCGTCGGTCACGACATGCTTGCCGTCGCGCAGCACCGTGATGCGGTCGGCGAGCAGCAGCGCCTCTTCGAGCGCGTGCGAGATGAAGATGATGGAGACGCCGCGCCGCTTCAGGTCCTTGACCAGATCGAAGAAGTATTTCTTCTCCTCCGGCGTCAGCGTCGCCGTCGGCTCGTCGAAGATGATCACCTTCGCCTTGTGCAGGACGGCGCGGGCGATCTCGACCATCTGCTTCTTGGCCGCGCCGAGCCCGCCGACCGTCGCCGTCGGCGTCACGTCGAAATTGAGCGATTGCAGGAACTGCTGGGCCGCGATGTAGATGCCGCGCAGGCGGTTGTAGAATTTCTCCTGGCCGAGGAACAGGTTCTGCGCCACCGTCATGGTCGGCACCAGGCTGTTCTCCTGGAACACCATGGCGATGCCGAGGTTGCGCGCTTCCAGCGGCGTCTTCGGGGTGACGTCGACGCCGTCGACCGTCATGCCGCCTGAGGTCAGCGTCACGACGCCGGCCATGACCTTGGTCAGCGTGGATTTCCCCGCGCCGTTCTCGCCGACGAGGGCGTGGATCTCGCCGCGCCTGAGGTCGAAATCGACGCCGTCGATGGCAGGCACGCCGGCGTAGAGCTTGGTCGCCTTCGACAGCGACAGGACGAGGTCGTTCATGCGAGGCCCTCCCCGCCGAGGGAGGCCAGCGGCAGCCTGATGACGCGGCCGGGTCCCTTTGCGATCATGACGAGGTCGTCGCCGTATTCTATGGCGGCGACGATGCCGTGGTTGACGCCATCCGCCCGGCTGTGCAGCGAATAGCGCGGCAGACCGTCGGCCCCAAGCCGGATGACGAGACCATACGACCGCGGCGGCGCCCAGGGCTTCATCACGCCCATGGTCTTGATGTGCGCGCCCTGCAGCGGCTCCTTGAAGGAATGGCCGGACCGCAGCCGCGGCGCGACCCAGAACTCCGGGTCGATCTCCGCGATCATGCGGCGGCGATAGGCCGGCTCGCGCAGCACGAATTCGACGAGCTGGGTGCGCGCGGTGAAGGCGGTGAGCCAGAAGCCGCCGCCGTTCGCCGGCGACAGCCGGGACGGGTAGACGGGCAGGTGGCGTAGCACATCCTTGCGGCTTCCGTCCGGCGCGATGGACACCACGCGATGCCGCCAGCTTTCGCTGACGAGCACGTTGCCGTTGCTCGCGATCGTGCCGAACGCATAGCCGAGCCCGCTGGCAAGCTGCGTGACCGCGCCGCTCTTCGGATCGAGCCGCAGCACCCGGCCGGTCTTGCCCAGCTCCATCAGATCGCGCGCCCAGTCGTCGACGCCGCGCAACGACGATCCGTCGGTTGCGATCAGCGTGCCGTCGGGTGCGGGCGCGAGCGCGTTGACGGCGCGCAGGCCTTGCGAGAACGTGGCCGCCGGCGTTTCGGCCGTAGCGTTGTCGTAGAGCCGAACTTCCGTGCCGCCCAGCGCGACGGCAAGGGCTCCGCCCGGCAGGGACGCGAGCGCTGAGATCGGCCGCTCGAAGCTGCGAACAATCGTTGCCGTACCTCCGCTCAGGCGTAGCAGCCGCACGCCGTCGGCAAGGAACAGCGACGTGCCGTCCGTCGCGAGATCCTCCGGCGCCTCGCAGGCGAGCAGGATCTCCGCCTGCTCGAGCGCCTGGTTGGGCTTTAACGCCCCGTCGAACGACGGGACGGTGATGGCCGCCTCGCCGCGGCCGAGGAAGCGGTTGGCGAATTCGCTGATGGCGGCGATCACGACGACTTCCCCCAGCGCCTGTCGTATTGCACGAAGTCGGGATCGGCATTGTCGAGCTTGAAGCGGCCGATCCGGTTGTTGGCGATGCCGCCGAGATAGAGATAGCCGCGATGCTCGCGCATCGAGGTGATCATGGGATGATTGAGGCCCTTGAGGTCCCAGAACGATTCCAGGATCTTGCCCTGCTCGTTGAACTTGACGACGCAACCGGTGTTGATGTTCGGGAACAGCCATTCGTCGACCGGTACGCGCTTGGCCATGCGCCGGCGGAAGCCGGGCATCTTCCAGGCGAGATCGAGCGAGGGGCTGCGCATGCCGACGAGCGCCAGCCAGTAATTGCCGTCCGAGGCGAGGTTGATGTTGTCGGGGTAACCCGGCAGATTGTCCATGACGATTTCGACGTCGCCTTTCTTCGGGCCTGCGAACCAGTAGCGCTTGATCGAGCAGCCGAAGGTCTCCGCGAACAGGATCGATTGCCCGTCGCTGGCGACCGCAACGCCATTCGGGAATTTGAGGCCGCGCAGCGCGGTGTGGGTCGCGCCCGTCTTGGTGTCGTAGCAGATGATGCGGCCGTTGCCGCGCGCTTCCAGCCCGTCGACCGGCCATTCGTCCATCTCGTAGCGCACGGTGGCCTCGGAGAAGAAGATCAGCCCGTCGTCGGTGATGTCGAGGTCGTCGGCAAGCCGCAGGCGGCTGTCGTCGTTCACCGAGTAGATGCTGCGGTTGGTTTCGTCGGTCGCCTTCTCCACGGTGCCGTCCGGCTTGATGCGATAGAGGCCCATGCCGCCGATGCAGACATAAAGGTTGTCCTCCTTGTCGAACGCCATGCCGAGCGGCTGGCCGCCGATATGGGCGAACACCTCCATCCGCTCGTAGTCCGGCGGAAAGAAGCGGATGATGTCGCCGTGCCGCGATCCCGCATAGAGCACGTCGTTGCGATCGAGGATGACGTCCTCGGGCGCCTCGATCCGGCCGAGCCCGATCAGCGAGACCTCGCGCAGCCTGTCGTTCTGCTCGAACGGCCCGCCCTGGCCGATCTCGGTCGGCGGCGGTGGCGGCAGTGCATGGTAGGTCGGGGCGACATAGACCTTGCTGATGATGCGGGTGCGGTTCTTCTGCCAGCGGATGTCGACCATCGCGGCGACCAGCAGGATCGACGCCAGCGCCATGCGGTTGACGCCGCCGCGCGCGTTCATGGCGGTCAGCCCGTTGGTGACGAGGAGAACGATGAGTACGCCGACCATGGACTTGACGACCGATCCCTTGCCGCCGCCGAGCGTGATGCCGCCGAGCACCGTTGCCGTCAGCACGATCACCTCGAGGCCGACGCCGATGTCGCCGCCGACCGTGCCGAGCCGTGCTGCGAAGAACAGCGCGCCGATGCTGGTCAGGACGCCACTCGCGACATAGCAGAGCGCGATGGTGCGGCGGACGGGAATGCCGGAATTGTAGGCCGAGCGCCGCGATCCGCCGATCGCGGTGATGTGCCAGCCGGGTCGCAGGCGCGTCAGGAAGATATGGCCGAAGATCGCGATCACGATGTAGACCAGCGCGACGCTGGGGATGCCGAGCACATCGCCGCCGCCGATGAAGTTCCAGGAGGGGATGTCGGGAAAGGCCGAGGCGATGGCGTTGGAATAGCGCTGGATCAGGAGATCGTAGGCCGAGCGGTAGATGATCAACGTGATCAGCGTGGTGATGAAGGCGCGCAGCCTGAGATAGCCGATCAGCACGCCGTTCACGGCGCCGAGCAGCCCGCCGACGATCATGGTGACGACCACGACGGCGGGGACCGGCCAGTTGAGCACGTCGAGCAGATAGAGCGCGCAGAAATCCGTCAGCGCAAAGATCGAGCCGACCGACAGGTCGATGCCGCCGACGATGACGACCAGCGCCATGCCGAGCCCGATGAAGCCGATCTCGCCGGCCTGCCGCGCGGTGTCGGCGAGGCTCGCCGGGGAGAGGAAGTGCTCGAGCGAGCGGCTGAGCGCGAAGCCGACGATCAGGAGCAGGATCACCGGAATGGCGGTTTCGGTCCAGCGTTTGGACAGGATCTCGCCAAGGAGATGGTCCGGCCAGTAGCGATATCGGAGCCTCGTCAGTGTCTCGCGCATCTGCCTTCCGCTGATTTATGTGCAAGGTTGCGCGTTCCGCAGGCGCGGAACGCGCAGCTTTCGTTGCGATCACTTCTTGAGGTCGGAGAGATTCCAGCACGCCGTCTGAGTGTCGGCGTTTTCCTTGGTGATCGGGATCAGCGTGGTGTATTCCGAGCCCTTGACCGAGCCCGGCTTGGCACCCGACGACAGCAGCCATTTGATGGTGCCGGCCATCTGGGCTGCCTGCGTCGGCACGTCGTAGCTCATGTCGAGATCGAACGAGCCGTTCTTGACGAGCTCGCAGGCGCCCTTGCGCTCGCCGCCGCCCGACGTTGCCAGGAACACCTTGCCGGTCAGGCCGGCTTCCTTGATCGCGGCGGCGGTGCCGATGTCCATGCCGTCCCAGAAGCCGACGATGCCGCAGAGGTCAGGGTTCTGCTTCAGCACGGTCTGGGTGATCGCCTTGGCCTTGGCGGCGTCCCAATCGGCGGCCTGGCTGGAGACGACCTTGATCTCGGGGTGCTTGGCGAGGACGTTCTCGACGCCCTTGAGCGTGTAGGCGCTGGCCGCCGCGGAGAGCGCGCCCTGGATGATCGCGATCTTGTTCGACTTGCCCTGGCAGGCCTTCACCACGCCCTCGGTCTGGCGCTCGCCGATCTCGATCCAGTTGGCGCCGACGAAGGCCGAGCTGCGATAGGCCGAGCCCATGTTGATCTGGATGACGTAGATGCCTTCGTTCTCGGCGCGCTGCAGCAGTTTGGCGTAGGTCTGGACGTCCGGATTGTGGATCACCATCACCGCCGGCTTCTCGGAGATCAGCGACGTCACGGCCTGCGCGCCCGCATTCGTATTCCAGTTGGGATCGCGAATGACGAACTTGACGCCGAACGGCTCGAGCTCCTTCTTGAGGCCCGCATACCAGCCTTCCGTCAGGTCGAAGTTCATCGCGACCGGCACATAGGCGACGGTCTTGCCGGCAAGTGCTTCCCGGAAGGTCTTCTGGAACGGCTCGTCGAGCCCCTGCTGGGCGAGGGCCGGAACGGTGCCGGCTGAAAGCGTGAGTGCGGCGATACTCGCGAGCGCGAACTTTTGCATGCAAGCCATTGTCTTCCTCCTTGTTGGACAGGCGTATTCTTCTGGCAAATCAGATGTCGCCCTGTTGGGCCGTTTCTTCGTTGCGCGGATTGAGGAACGTGTCGGTGATGACGGCGACCAGGAGCACGAGGCCCTTGATGAGGTTCTGGCCGGCATAGGGGATGTTCAGGATCGTCATGCCGTTCAGCATCGTTCCGATCAGCAGCGTGCCGATGATGACGTTGACGACACCGCCGCGTCCGCCCGACAGGCCGATGCCGCCGAGCACGACGACGAGGATGACGTCGTAGATCAGCGTGGAGTTGAAGATGCGGGTCGGCATGGAGTTGACGGACGCGGCCATCACGAGGCCGGCAAAGCAGCCGATCAGCGCGGCGACGACATATTGCAGAACGATGATGGGGCGCGACGGGATGCCGGTCACGCGCGCCGCGAACGGGTTGTCGCCGATCGCGTAGATGTAGGCGCCCCAGCGCGTCTTGCGCAGCAGGACGAACACCACGACGCAGGCGATCGCGAACATCACGATCGAGGTGGGGATGCCGAGGATGCTGCCCTGGCCGAGCCGCTCGAAGCCGGCCATGCCATCGCTCCATTGCACGACGTCGAGCTGGAACAGGGCGGCCTGGCCGAGACCGGCGACGAACAGGCCGCTCGCCAGCGTCGCGAACAAGGGCGGCACCTCCGCATAGGCGATCAGCCAGCCGTTGACGAGGCCGACCGCGATCGCGAGCAGGCCGGCCGCAACCAGCGAGGCCGGCAGCGAATGTCCGTTCTGCACCATCTGCAGCACGAGGCCGCCGGGGACCGCGAGCGCCGCGATCAGCGACAGGTCGATGCCGCGGCCGATCACGACGATCGCCATGCCGAGCCCGAGGATGCCGAGCACTGCCACGTTCTGCAGCAATGTCAGCATGTTGTCGGCGGAGAGAAAGCCGTTCAGGAAGATCGAGAAGCTCAGGAAGAGGGCGGCGAAGACCGCAAACACGATCTCCTGTTGGCTGATCCGAACGCGCTTCATCGCTTGCCATCCCCGAAGGATCGGCATTGCGCGTGCGGGATCGCCGTCTCCCCGCGCGCGCTTGCCTCCCCCCGTCCCAAGATTCGTTTTCAGCTTGATAGGCGAGAGACCTCGATGTGACTTGCGTCAACGCGCAAACCTTTTGCGCTGGCGCGCAAAGTGTCTTGCGCGAAGCTGACGGGAACCTAAGATCATCAGGCACGCTTTTGTGCGCTGCACAGACAACCTCGCTGCAACGGGCCGCCGATGGATCTGGTGTTCACGACCGAGGAGCTCGATCCCGCCAAACGCTTCGCGGCCTGGCAGGATGCGATCTGCGATCACTATGTCCATGTCGACGTGAACGCGGTGAAGCCGGCCGACTATCAGGGCTTTATCCGCGAGGCGCAATTTGGCCCTGTGACGATGAGCGACGTCTTCCTGTCGGAGCAGCGCATCTCGCGGCGCGAGCGGCACATCGCCAGGCTCGACAAGGATTGTTACTACGTTCAGTTCCTGCAACAGGGCAGCATGGACGTGCTCCAGGCCGGCCAGACGCTCGCGACCAGCCCGGGCATCGGCGCGATCTTCTCAGCCTCCGACGCCTACGATCTGGAGTGCTCGAACCAATTCCGGTCGTTGTATCTTGAAATTCCGCGCAAGGAATTTTCGTCGCGCTTCGCCGAAGGCAAGATGCCGCTGGCGGCGACGATCGCGACGGGCCGGGGCCTGGGGCGGATCGCCGCCGAATTCTGCGCGCTGCTGGCCTCGGAGGCCTCGAGCCTCGACGACACGGCGCGGGGCAAGCTCGGCCACGAGCTGATGGACGTTCTGGCGCTCGCCCTCGACATGGGTGACAAGGACGAGTTCTCGGAGGATGCCACCGCCCGGAACGCGCGGCTGCGCTCCGTCAAGGCCTGGATCGAGGAGCACATCACCGAGCCCGACCTGTCGCTGGAGAAGATCGCCCGGAGCAACGGCGTCTCGCTCCGGCATCTGCATTATCTGTTTCGGTCCACCGAGATGTCGGTGTCTGAATGGATTTTGAACCGCCGCCTGCAGCGCTGCTACGACGCGCTGATGCGCCCGGAGCTGCGTGCGCTCTCGGTGACCGAGATCGCCTATCGCCTCGGCTTCAGCAGCTCATCGCATTTCAGCACGGTGTTCCGCAGGAAGTTCGGCCACAGCCCGTCCGAGCTGCGCAGGCGGCAGACGATCGCGATGGAGTAGGGCGGCAGCTGGTTCATGGCCTGCCGACCGCCTTGCGTCTGCCGCTGCGGGCGAGAAGAAATGATGTCATGTCCGCTCCCTGCCAGGGGGCAGGCGGCCTCGGCGCTGGTCAGGGGGCTGGGACTTCGCGCCGAGGCCGCCATGTGCCGGGGTTCTGACACCCCGACGCGGCCCAATGCCCGACGCGGCGGCTCCGTTCCTATTTCTTGCTGTGACGCCAGACGGGCGTCACGCCGACCAGCGATCCTGCTCTTCCCGGTGAGCTTGCTCGTTCAGCCGATCGGCCAGCTCGTCCGCGATCTCTGCGGACTCCGCCGAGGCCACCGGCTCTCCCTTGTGCGTCCTGAGCTTGTCCTTGTCGGCCTCGAGCGGGAAGTCGTCGGGTGTCAGTCCGGCATCCTTCGCGTTAGGCTAGGTCATGGCGCGCCTCGCTAAATTCCTCTCTCCCCGGGAACAACACGCGACGAGGCCAATCGTTGCCTCGACGATGACGTCCCGGTCGAAAGGCTCCAGGCCGGGTATGACCCCGCCGCGAGACGAGGACCTCATCCTGAGGGCCCGCCGCAGGCGGGCGTCTCGAAGGATGCACCGCGGGCGAGATCTCAGTCGCGCCGTCCGGGCCGAGCTACTTCTCGACTGCGCCCGTCCAGTCCTTGAAGCCGCCGAGATTGTAGACCTTCTCGTAGCCCATATCCTTCAAGAGCTTGCCGGCCAGCGCCGAGCGGCCGCCGGACGCGCAGTAGAGAATGACGCTCTTGCTCTTGTCGAACGCCTTGTCGTGGGAGGGCAGCTCCGGGTCGGCGCGAAACTCCAGCATCCCGCGCGAGACGTGCACGGCGCCGGCGATCTTGCCGCTGGCGGCGATCTCGGGCGCGTCGCGCACGTCGACGACCAGCGCGTTGCCGCTTCTGATCATCTCGGCGGCCTGGTCCGAGGTGATCTTGGGGACGGCCGCGTTGGCGGCTTCGATCATTTGCTTGACGCTGATGGGCATGGGGTGTCTCCGTGACTGCTTTCCGGGCGGAGGATAGCATAGCGGCCGTGCCCCGCGTCATCCAATCGGATGAAGCTTCGCATGCGAAATAATGCATTTCGCCGAGCCCCTTCACGGCTTCAGCCGGGACATGCAGAGCTTCTTGTCCTGCTCCTTGTGCTGGAAGCCATAGTTGATGCAGGCCCGGTCTTCGTCCGGCGTATGCTTGGCAATCTCCAGATAGATGCGGGATGGCTTGCCCTCGCCATAATGGAGATCTCCCGAGACGTTGACCGTCCCGTCGCCGATGAACTGATGCCGATAGAACTCGCCGTCTTCCTTCACTGACCCGAAGCAGCCGCGGACGAGATTGAGCAGCCTGTCCGTGCGCTCCTCGAGCTCGCGGCGGTTGGTCTTGTCGTATCGCCAGTCGCAGGCATAGGTCGGCACGATGCGAACTGTGATGTCCTTGTCGGTGCCGACCTTGATGGCGCATTCCGGCTTGGATGCGAGAAAGTCCTGGGAGACGGTGATCGGCGTGGCGTATTCGTCGATCGCGACCATGTCGCTGATCTTGATGCCCTTGCTGCCGAGCGTGCCCGGTTCGATGAACCAAGTCTCCTTCTTTTCCTTCGTGATGGCGGCGAACAGGTTTGGCGCGTGGCCCGTCACGGCGCGGATCTGATCGCAGAACGGGGCGTTCTTCTGGCTGGCATCGACGGTCTTGACGGCCGGGGTGGACTTCTCCTCCTTGGCGAGCTTGTCGGCCTGGATCTCCTTCAGCTGCTTGACCGTCTGCGCCAGATATTCGAGATCCGCCTTTGCGCAGGCCTTGGCCTTGCGCGCCTCGCCTTCCTTCAGCCAGCCGACATACATCTTGTCGACGGGGGGCTTTTGGCAACCGGCCTCGATCAGCTTGGTCTGCTCGGTGTAGTAGGCCTGCTGATCCTTCAGATTGTTGTCGGCGTCGATGCAGTCGAGCGCGTCGTCCCGCTGTTTGGTGAGGCGATTGTACTCGTCGCGATCAATCTCCCGTTTGTCGAACTTCTCCCTGATCGGCGCCATGGTGGCGTATTTCAGGTCCTCGATGGCGGCGCGCTCGCGGGCGTTGAGATTGAGGGCGGCCTTCTGCTCGGCGTCCAGACGGTTCTCCACGCTGAAGTCCGGCGGACAGCGCTTGGCTGCGCGGGCCGTCGCTGGGGCGAGGCAGGCGGCGACGGCGAGAATGAGGCAGCAGGCGTGGACGCGCATGGAAATGTCCTTGGTTGAGGCAATGCGGTCAGAATAGCGGGGCGGTGCGGACTGGCAAGGCGGGGTGAGGCGCAAACCTCGGCAATCCCAGGTGATCAATCTCGTGTCGTAGCTGACATGATACTTGCGGGGCCTGCGAGGCGATGGGCAATATATTGGGGCGAAGATAATCGAGCTTTGAATGACCCATATGGGTCATGTTGATCCGGCCGCCGTCAATGAATGATCCGATGCAAGCCCGCCCGGTAGAGCGCCGACGTCGCCCGCAATCCGCAGCAGGAGATGACGATGACTTGCTCCATATCGACCGGTCGGCCCTGCGAGCACTGTCGTCCGCCCGCTGAGATCGAGCCGCTCGGCTTCCAGGCCGACTTTACTCCCGCCGAGCATGAACGGATCCTGCGCGGCTTCCAGCCAGACGAGATGGAGCAGAAGTGGTCCGTCTGCTGCGACGGCGACTGGGTGTATTTCTGCCGGAGCTGGACCAGGTACATGATATTTGCGCTTCGCCTGGAACGAACCGCATCCGGTGCGCGCGTTGCCGATTCCCTGGTCAGCAGGGATATCACCCAGTATCGCTCGACGGACCTCGATCACGATCGCCGCCTCGTCCGCGAGCTCATCGACGGATGGTTGCTTTGTCCCGATTGATGCCGGGCCTGGCTGGCGGACAAGTCTGCGGTAAGGGCACAAGATGCAAAGATGCCAAAATCGCACTTTTCTTCACAGGCCATGTCGGAACCCGGGCCGGCCGTTCGTCTTGAGTCCAAGCCGCCTCGAACCGGAGTTCTGCGTAAATGGCCCCGCGCGCCAATTGGAAAGGCTTCCTGAGACTGTCGCTCGTCACCTGTCCGGTGGCGCTCTTTCCGGCCACGTCCGAAAGCGAGAAGATCTCGTTCAACCAGCTCAACCGGCAGACCGGCCACCGCGTCAAATATCTGAAGGTGGACGCCGAGACCGGCGACGAGGTGCCGAACGAGGACATCGTCAAGGGCTATGAGCTGGACAAGGGCCAGTACATCGAGGTGTCCAAGGAAGAGCTCGAGGAGATCGCGCTGGAGTCCACGCGCACCATCGAGATCGACGAGTTCGTCGCAAGGTCGGACATCGACCCGCGCTACCTGATCCGTCCCTATTACATCCGCCCCGACGGCAAGGTCGGCCATGACGCCTTCGCGGTGATCCGCGAGACCATCCGCGAGATGGACAAGGTCGCGATCGGGCGGGTGGTCCTGACCAACCGCGAGCACATCATCGCGCTGGAGCCGATGGACAAGGGCCTCGTCGGCACGCTTCTGCGCTACCCCTACGAGGTGCGCAGCGAGCAGGACTATTTTGACGACATCCAGGACGTGAAGGTCACGAAGGACATGCTCGATCTCGCCCGGCACATCGTCAACCAGAAGGCCGGACGCTTCGAGCCCGAGAAGTTCGAGGACCATTACGAGAGCGCGCTGGTCGAGCTGATCAACGAAAAGCGCGCCGGCAAGGTGATCCGGCCGAAGGAGCGGCCGAAGGGCGAGAACGTCGTCGACCTCATGGAGGCGCTGCGACGCAGCGTCGGCAAGGAGGCCGGGAAAGAACTCAAGCAGGAGGCCGCGCCTGCGAAGGCCGGCAAGCCGGCGAAGAAGCCAAGGAAGGCGGCGGCCGGCCAGAAGGAGATGCTGATGCCGATCGCGGGCAAGAAGCAAGCGAAGGAAGCGGCGGCGAAAAAGCCGGCGACGGGAGCGCGGCGGAAATCGGCTTGAGCGTGAAACATCCGGTCACGCCGGACGGTCGATACTTCGTCGTGCGCGGACGGCTGTGGCGGATGGCGAACCCGCATCTGGGCGAGCGGGAAAGGTCGGAACTGGTCAAGCGCCTGATGACGGCGCGGCGCGCGGTCCGCGATGCCAAGGCGGCCGCCGATGCGGAGGCCGAAGCGGCGGGCCATCGCGCGGTCGACGACGCGAAGCGCGCCCTCGGCGAGCGCGGCCCGGTATGGTGGCCGGACGGCGCCCCGGACCTCAACCGGCACATGGCGAAGAACACGCCCTACGCCGAATGGTACGCCGAGGTGCAGCGGCGGAGAGGGGCCGCCAAGGACTAGTGATCGAATGGAAGCCGGCGGCTCGGATATCGCGATCGGTGCCGCGTCAGCAATCTCCGTCCGGGCATTCCGGACATCTGTCTCCGATGGAATCGAGGACGTCGCGTATCTCCGCGGTCGCCTCATCGGGAGAAACCCCGGCCGGCGGCTCCTCGCGGGCGAGATCGATGGCGCGTGCGCGACCGTGAGGATCGGCCCGGTCCTTTGCCCAGCCATGCTCCTCGCATTCGTGGATGGCGCCGGCGTCCTGCAGCACGCTGAGCGCCCATCCACGCAGCGTGCGGATCGCCGGCCGTCTGTCCCTGGTCATCAGCATCGAGATCGCTCCTCGCCGGGACGAATCCGCGCCGCCCCCAAATCGTTCCGCGCGTTAGCACGGATTAGGGATCCGGGTGCGCAGGGTAGTGCTGTCCTTGCAGGGGGTGGACATTATATGGTACATGTTCATTGTAAGGGACAGAAATGGCGGGTAGCGGCCCTCGCAAGGTACTCGTCGTGTTTTACCGCACGCAGGGCGGGGCCGAGGTCGTGCGGGACTGGTTGCGAAGTTTGGACGAAGCCGATCGCCGGGCCGTGGGTCTCGACCTCATGCGTGTTCAATACCGGTGGCCCGTGGGCATGCCGCTTTGCCGCGCACTGGGCGACGGCTTATGGGAGGTGCGCACGTCGTTGCCGAGCAACCGGATCGCCCGCGTCCTGTTCAGCGTGCAGCAGGGCCGCATTTTGGTCCTCCACGGGTTCATCAAGAAGACCCAGAGAACCCCGCCGGACGACTTGGCCCTTGCGCGCCGCAGAAGTCGTGAGTTCGAGAGATGAAGGAGGCCTATATGGCCGGCAAGAAGACCGTGACGAAGAAGAAGGCCGTTCGTTCCACCGCCAAGCTCACCACGCTCGATGACTTCCTCGGGGAGGAAGGCAAGCGCGACGAGTTCGAGGCCATCGCCGTCAAGGAAGTGCTCGCCTGGCAGATCGAGCAGGCGATGAAGGAGAACAACATATCCCGCAACAATCTGGCCCAGCGCATGAAGACCTCGCGCAGCCAGATCGGCCGCCTGCTCGATCCGAAGGACGGCAATGTCACCCTGGCCACGCTGCAGCGCGCGGCGCGGATGGTGGGGCGGTCGCTGAGGCTGGAGCTGGTTTGAGCGAGAGGCTGGTCGTTGGAATTGTGCTGACAGCGAGCGTTTCGCTAACCGTGGAGCGGCGGAAGTGACATTGAGTGCACTCTCACCGTAATCCAGCCTTCCATATCGACCACAAGTTACCAATAGCCAGAGGTGGTCTTCATCACCTCGAAAATTTTGTTCTTGCCTATATGCCCCGCAACCAAGAGAAACGTGCAAAGACTATCGGCGAGTATCGTGAATGGCGCCGGGATCGTGGTCTGTCAGTCAAGTTTTAGTCAGCAGAACCGCCGGTCTCTTTGAAGGTCTGCTTGTGCCTATACGCGGCGCGCGGCGGTAGCCAGTCGGCGAAAGTAGGGACTCTCCGCAAGATGCGGCGCAACTTGGCGGACCTGGTCCAACGCGTCAGCCAAATCTGTCGGAATGACAGAGGTCTCTGCGTCCCCAATGGTCAAATGTAGCAAGCGCAAAAACGCCTCAGCCTTCTCAGGGTCGTTGATATTCGCGAGCTTTGGCTCACCCATCTCATCGCCGTACAAGCCATAGTCAATCATCGACCAGCATTCAAACGGTACCAAGAACCGCTCAATAACATTCACCGCGTCGGCAAATGCATTTCGTGCTGTTGCTGGCAGGTCAGCCAATGCTCTGCTCACACCAGGTGTGGAGAGTGATCGCTCCTGCGGCCATACCTGCCTTAGAAAGGGCTTGGCCGCTCGTTCAAAAACACCCTCGGGGGTTGGCAGAGGTGACCGCTTGCTACTCGACATATCGCGAACGTACTGCTGAATAGTCCCAGCAGCGTGGGAACGAACTTCATCTTCGATTGATCGGATGAGCTGTTGAATTTGAGCGTACTGAACCTCCGGGGAGCGGTCGTCGTAGAATGAGTGCAAACATTCGACGACCAAACTGAAAACAAGTGATTGGCGAGTTTCACGGTCTAGCCTTGCATCGTTGGCGCGTCCGATCATGGCCCCACCGATAAACTCTAAGACCTCCTTGAAATGAAGCTTTCGCGCCACGGCCCGCCAGAGTGGCAGAGCATCGTCCTGCTCTGACATGAGCGGAGGGATGAGATATTGCTTTGTCCAGCTTGCATCAGCCAGAAGAAAATAAGACAGGTGTTCAATCAAACGATGCTTGACGATTAGGCCAGAGCGCCCCGGTGCAATGACGATTGTATCGCGCATTTCGCGAAGAAAATTATCCGACGAAAACGGCTTTTCGTTCGGTTTTATGCGCGGGCATCTTTCTAAGAATACACCCACGAGCTTTCCGGCGGGTGTGTTCAGTGTATCAAGGTCCATAGGCTGTTGCCCATTAGGGGAACTAGCCACGGTTTCCAAGTTCAGCTGTTGATCCTCCTCTGATTGGGTTGCATTGGTTGCGGTGACGGCAATAGGCCAAACTCTTCGCCAAACAACTTGCCCTTCTTCGAGGGTCAGTAACTGCGCTTGCCAGCGAGAAAGCCAATTACTGAGACCTTCGATGATCTCGCTTAGAACCTCGTCAGGTAGCTTGACGACTTGCAATAGCACCCGCTGGGCCATCGACTTGTCGCGAAGCTTTCCAGCATCGTCTTGCCCAGTTGGTGAATGGTCCCAGCCGAACCTGTTCCAGACGTTCAGAAACGTTGTCCCTCCATCATCCAAAGACTCTATGTCTTCTAGGAGTTTATGCTGGTTCTCTGCTTGTCCGATCCATTGAGATGCACGTCCAGCCGGATCGTCGTCCCAGCCGCGACGACTGGAAGACAATGCGGCTTCAAGTGCTCGTAGTCGCTCTAATCCAACTAAGTCATTGTACTTCGTATCCGGATTTGGTGCGATCCATCGGACAAACGGCCCTCCCATAAACCCATCGTGCACACTTGACATTTGTGCTAGGTCGGGAAAATCGTTCAAACTCATTTTTAGCCATTTGTCCTCGCGGCTTGGTAGGATGCCTCCCGCAAGCTCGATACGTCGAAGCTCTCTCGCTAGCCAAAAGTTGCGGGCGCTGTTAATTTGATCCTTCTCCGCGCCCTTTGGCCAAAGAGTTCGAGGTGGAAGCTTCCTCAAACGTTGAAGCGTGGCATTCTGGTCTTCGGAGGAAAATTCTGCGAAACGTAGTGCGCGAACCTCAGCAACCTCTGGAGCGCGGTTTTGATCCCAGAAGAGTTTGTCGCTCATTGAAGATAGGAATGCGGCGACGTCGCTCGCGTCAGTAACGCGCTTGTCGCGAGACATTGCGGCCCAAAGTCGGATGAACACCTCGGCACTGCTTTGCTTCCATTGTCGAACAAACGTAACTGCGAGTGGAGTATCAAGGTCAACAAGACGCGACACGACAAAATACAAAAGCTTCACAGAGGGGGCAATTCCTGAAAGGTACTCGTCAGGCTCACTCTCGTCTTCAGCGCGTTGGTTTTTAGGTACGTAATAGACGCGGCGAAGTTGCCCCATGCGCCAAGATTGATGGTTTTCCCATCCCAAACGCCGGGAAGTATCTAGTGCGTACGTGGTTGCCGCACTGAGAGCATGAGCTAACTCTACGAGGAACGTTGGTTCCTCAATTCTATTTAGGCCGAGATCATGTGGGTTCTGAACCTTGCTGCTTGTTAGGCTAATAGAACACACTTTATCGACTGATCTTGTCTGACCTGAGCGCTTTCTTACGCGGGCATTTGAAGCCATCGCTATCTTGAGTCGCGGCTTAACGAGATCAGTTATATCAGCAATGATGTTGCCGGATCGCTCCCCCTTTTTTATTCGCTCCGCAATGCGATAAGTTTGGGTAAGTGAGCGATCATCTGTTGGCGGCGCTTTCCAACTTTCCTCGATCAATCGCCAGATTGTTTGCCACGGTTCGCCGATTTTAGTTCCTTCTAGTCCATCAAGTAGGTCTAGCAAGGCGGCCTGCTTTACCCGATCGTGTTTTCCTGCCTGCAGTGCCCATTCAACTGTTGCGGCATCCTCCAATCTCGTGCGTAGAAATGCGACTGTTACGCGATAGGTCTTTCGCTCAAGGTCATTGAGAGTTGCCCAACGCGGCATCATCGGCGCCGCTCCTGTTCCGCATCCATCGCGATTGCCATGATCGCGTCGAGCCAACCAGTATCTGCGCCGCTGATCGACGCGACGGTGGATAGTCTGTCGCGTTCATTTGTGTCGGATCGTCGAATGAGATGATCGAATAGATCGCGGTCGGCATCATTTGATGCGGCTCTGCTCTTTTTGACGATGCGTTTGATCTCCGCGTCTATGCGACTGCGCTTGCCATTTACGGCTGATAACTCCGCCCAGCGTGCGAGTGTCCGGTCCAGCGAAAGATGATTGCTTGCTGAGTCATAGTGAATAGGGGTTATGCCTCTGCCTTTCCAATCTTCAAGGGCAATAGGGTCGAGTTCGTTAGCTCCAATAAAGGTAAATCGTTCTTTCAGGTCATCAAATCGAGTACCGTCAGCGGCCACTGCATTCAGTAGGTAGCGCATGGGCGGATCATTCGCGCTATAGCCGACAAGAACGAGATTAAACAATCTGGCGGCATCGTAGATGAAGTCGGGCACGGACTGCCTTCGCAGATAGAACTCTCCAAAGTCTTGATCAGAGACGATCAAGTCTGAGTCTCTTGATGGGTCACGATCTAGGGCGCCGTGTATATGAAGAACGCCTGCAAAATCGAGGCGTCGTCCGGGGCGAGGTATGCTGCCTAGGGCGTAGCTTTGAACTTTGGGACGTGCCGCCTTAGCCGCGACCTCCAACAACAGGTCGAAGTTTGTAGTCACGATCGTTTGAACGCCGCCGCGGTCCGCGAGGCGCATAAGTGACCGATGAATGGATGCGGGCTTCGCGGCTCGGCGCAGTTTCTGAGCAATGGTGCGTCTAACGCTGGTTGCGCCATGGCCGTGGCCGTCCATCCTGCGTTCAAGCATTCCTAGAACTACGTCATAGTCTCCATTGATGAAGCGCCGCACTTCAGCGGATTGGTTGTTGTTTAGGTGCGAAAGATCAACGGTCCACAGATTGCAAGCGCTTCGAGGTATCTTCGACATTACAAAATGGGCGCCAGCGTCAAGCTCCTCGTAAACTTGAAGAACAAGCTCACGAAAATCGGGCAGGTTCGCCGGACGAGAAATGCCGGCGCCTGCAATAAACAGAACCTCACCTCTTGAGTGAGCAAGGAGTAGCCGTTCTGGGATCGCAGCCAGACCGTTTCCTAAAGAAACAATTCGATCATTTACCTGGGAAGCCAACACGAGGATCCGACTTTTATTTCAAGTGCGATAGATGAAACAATTTTACGCGCATTTGAATAATGGTGGGCCCGGCAGGACTCGAACCTGCAACCAGACCGTTATGAGCGGCCGGCTCTAACCATTGAGCTACAGGCCCCGCCGCGAGGCAGCTCGCGGGAACGCGGCCGGCAACGGTGCGCGGTTCGTTTACAGGGATGGAGGCGGGGGTGCAATGCTGGCCCGAGCGGACGAGAACGCCGGCGCGGCATCGCCGGCGATTTCTAGATAACCGAAATTAGCGATGATGCCTGTATACCCTGTTTTGCCCGACGAAGCAAAACGACCTCGTCGAGGCCCGTTTTTCGAGCCCGCTAACCCATTGAAAAGACTGGCCTCGTCTACTGTGCATGGGGTTGTTTTGCGACTTTTGAGAGGAGGGGCCCTCCTGAACCCCTCCTGATGTCGAGCCGCCAGGCCCTTCGCTAATCCACCGAGACCCCGGCGAACTCCACCACCTTGCGCCACTTCTCGGTCTCGTCCGCGACCAGCTTGCCGAACTCGGCCGGCGTCATCGGCCTGGGGAGGCCGCCGACTTCGGTGAGGCGGGCGACCACCTTCGGGTCCTTCAGCACGTCGCCGACGGCCTTGTTGAGGGTCTCGATCACCTCGCCCGGCGTGCCCTTCGGCGCGGAGATGCCGTAGAAGCCGACCGATTCGAAGCCCGGCACGGTCTCGGCGATCGCGGGCACGTCAGGCACGCTCGGCCAGCGCTTCGGCGAGGTCACGCCCAGCGCGCGGACATTGCCGCCCTTGGCCTGCTCGAGCGCGGAGGGCAAATTGTCGAAGATCAGCTGCACCTTGTTGGAGATGATGTCGGGGAAGGCGATCGCCGAGCCCCGATAAGGCACGTGGATCATGTCGCACTTCGTCATCGCCTTGAACAGCTCGGCCGACATGTGCACCGAGGTGCCGTTGCCGGAGGAGGCATAGGAGATCTTGCCGGGATTGGCCTTGCAATAGTCGATGAACTCCTGAACCGACTTGGCCGGGAACGCGTTGGAGACGACCAGCATGTTGGTGAGCTGCATGATGCTCGCCACCGGCGCGGTGTCGCGGATGAAGTCGAACGGCAGCTTCTTGTAGAGCGAGGTCGAGATCGCGTTGTTGGGCGCGACGAACAGCAGCGTGTAGCCGTCGGGCGGCGAATTGATCGCGGCCGCGGCGGCGATGTTGCCGCCGGAGCCGGCCTTGTTCTCGACGATGAACTGCTGGCCGAGCTTGTCCGACAGCGCCTGCGCCATGATCCGCGCCACGATGTCGACCGGGCCGCCGGCGGCGAAGCCGATGAACCAGTGCACGGGGCGGTCGGGATAGGCGGCGGAAGCCGGAGGTGTCGTGCTGAAAAGACCCAAGACAACCGCGAGCCCGAAAACACCCCGACGCAAAATTCGCAACATGACGCCTCCCATTGTTCTTTTGTGGTTGGGGGCATGCTTTCACAAAATCGGCGCCCTGCCTACATCGCAGCAAGTCGGTGTTGACGCAGGCCGCACGGACATCACCATGAGATTCGCCATCATCGTTCTCGCAGCAGTGCTGCTCGCCGGCCCCGCTGCTGCCCAAACCGGAGGCACGGCCATTTCGACCACGATCAGTCTTGGCACCGCGACACCCGGCGGCGGCTTTCCGCTCTATGGCAATGCCTTTGCCGAGGTGATGAACGCGGCCGATCCGCAACTCGCCATCGCGCCGCGCAACACCAAGGGCAGCAACGAGAACATCCCGCTGCTGGAGAAGGGCGAGCTCGATCTCGCGCTGGTCGCGGGCGAGCCGGCCTATGAGGCCTTTGCCGGCATCGGCCGCGCGCCCGTGCGGCTGAAGATCTTGACGGCGATCTATTCCAACCCCGGCATGTTCGTGGTGCGCGCCGATAGCCCCTATAAGACCATTCGCGATCTCGTCGGCCAGCCTGTCGCGTTCGGCGCCAGGGGCTCCGGCCTGCCGATCCTGGCGCGCTATGTGCTCGATGGGCTCGGGCTCAAGCAGGACGAGGACTTCAAGGCGGTTTATCTCGACCGCGCCGGCGACGGCCCCGCGATGGTCGAGGACGGCCGCGTCGCCGCGCTGTGGGGCGCCGGCATCGGCTGGCCCGGCTTTGCCGCGGTGGCCTCGAGCGCTTCGGGTGCGCGCTTCATCGCGCCTGATGCCGACGAGATCACGCGCATCCGCGCCAAGCATGCCTTCCTGAAGCCGCTGCTGGTCCCCGCGCACAGCTATCCGAAGCAGGACGCGCCGATCGCCTCGCTGGGTTCGTGGAGTTTTGTCCTCACGCGCGAAGATCTGCCCGATGACGTCGCCTATCGCCTGGCGAAGACGCTGCACGGCGTCGAAGCGACCTTCTGCAAGAAGCTCGCCCAGGCCTGCGAGACCACGGCGTCGAACACGGTCGCGGCGGCGCCGAGGGCGGAGCTGATCCATCCCGGCGTCGCAAAGTACTTCCGCGAGATTGGCGTGATGAAATAGGACGCGGCTGCACCCACAGCCGTCATGGCCGGGCTTGACCCGGTCATCCACGCGTCACCGCGATCGAGGAAAGACGTGGATGCCCGGGTCAAGCCCGGGCATGACGACGCCGATGGATTTGGCGGTATCCTATTTCTTCACCAGCGAACACGCCGGGTCGGGCGGGCCGAACGCCTTGTCGCCGGAGATCGTGGTGAGGATCTTGTAATAGTCCCACGGATATTTGCTCTCCTCCGGCGTCTTGACCTGCACCAGCCAGAGGTCGTGCACCATCAGATTGTCCTCGCGCAGTCTGCCGTTGCGGGCGAAGAAATCCTCGATCGGCTTTTCGCGCATCTTGGCGGCCACCTTGAGCGGATCGTCGGTGCCGGTTTCCTTGATGGCGTTGAGATAGTGCATCACGCTGGAATAGACGCCGGCCTGCCACATCGACGGCATCTTGTTCATCTTGGCGTAATAGCGCTTCGACCATTCGCGGGTCTTGTCGTCCATGTCCCAGTAGAACGAGGTGGTCAGCAACAGGCCTTGCGCGGCCTGCAAACCGAGGCCGTGGATGTCGGTGATCAGCGCCAGCAGCGCCGCCATCTGCTGGCCGCCCTTGAACACGCCGAACTCCGAGCCGGTCTTGATCTCGTTCATGTTGTTGGGGGGACCTGCCGCAATGCCGATGATCTTGGCCTTGGAGGCCTGCGCCTGCAGCACGAAGGAGGAGAGGTCGGGCGTTGCCAGCGGCGGCCGCACCGAGCCCAGCACCTTGCCGCCATTGGCGGTGACGACGGCGGAGGCATCGCGCTCCAGCGAATGGCCGAAGGCGTAATCGTCGGTGATGAAGAACCAGCTGTCGCCGCCGCGCTTGACCACCGCGTCCGCGGTGCCGACCGCGAGCGCGCGGGTGTCGAACACCCACTGGATCGCGTAAGGCGAGCAGAACTTGCCGTGGAAATCCGCGGTGCCGGTGGAGTGGGTGATGAACAGCCGCTTCTTCTCGTTGGCGATGTTCTGCACCGCCAGGCCGACCGCCGAGACCGGCACGTCGACGATCAGGTCGACCTGCTCGACGTCGTACCAGCGCCGCGCGAGCGAGGCGCCGATGTCGGCCTTGAGCTGATGGTCGCCGACCACGACGCTGATCGGCTTGCCGAGCACCTTGCCGCCAAAATCGTCGATCGCCATCTGCGCGGCCGTCACCGAGCCCTGGCCGGTCGGCGCGGAGGCCGGGCCGTTCATGTCGGTGAGCACGCCGATCTTGACGACGTCGTCGGAAAGCTGGGCCATTGCGGCGCCCGACATCAGCGTCGCCGCCAGCGCGGCCGCGACCGGTAGTCCAAATCTCGTTGGATTCACGCTTGTCCTCCCCTGATCCGGCGCGTTGGCCGGTGTTGCCCCGGGTGTGCCCCCGGCTGAATTGGTTTCTTTTGCAACTATTTGGGGGCGGGCGTCAATGTCAGGCTGCGAAGCGGATCTGGCCAGCGGGCGAGGGATCGTAGCCGGTCAGCTCCTCGGCGCGCTGCCGCAGCCGTCTTTCGCCGAGAAACCGGAGCAGGGCCTGCATGGCGGGGCGGAAATAGCTGCGCTGCCGCATCGCAAGGTCGAAGTTTTCCCAGACCAGCGGCACGAAATCGAGGCCGGCGGAGCGCGCGGTGGCGCGCGTCGCGATGCCGCAATCGGCCTGTCCGGCGCGAACCAGTTCGGCAAGGTCCGGACCGGTCAGGCACGGAGCCTCGGCCCGGCGCAAATCGCGTGTCGAAGCGCCCGCGCGCTTCAAGAGCACGTCGAGCAGCATCTGCGCGCCCGTGCCCTGCTGCCGCATCGCCATCCTGGCGCCAAGCGCGAGCACGTCGGTCAGGCCGTGCAGATGCTTAGGATTGCCTTGCGGCAGCACGAGACCCTGCTCGCGGCGCACGAACGCGACCAGCACCGCATCATGCAGGTCGGGAGCTGCGCGCAGCGCTTCGACACTGGCATCGCCGGCGAGATCATCGGTTGCGTCGAGGCTGTGGAAGTGCACCGCCGCCGCCATCACCTCGTTACGCTGCAGGCGCTCGAGCCCGCGCACGCTGCCCTCGCTCATCGATCCCAGGCCCGAGCCGGATTCGCGCAAGGCCCAGTCCAGCAATTCGTCCTGGCTGCCGCCGACGACCGGCGGCGGCTCCGCGATCAGCATGCCGGCCGGACGCGCGAGGCCCGACAGCACCCAGAGATCGAGTTCGTGCCGCGGGAAGAGCCACTTCCCGGTCACCTTGGTGCAGGGGATCGCGCCGGTGGTGACGAGTTCGTAGAGCTTGCGTTCGCCGAGCCGAAGATAGTCGGCGGCTTCGCTGGTCGTCAGGAATTCCATCCTGCATTCCTATGCAAATTCTTGCTTCTTTTTGACGTTCGACGCAGGTGGAATTCTGCATTTCAATTCTCGTCCGTCAGGACCATGCCTGATGATCTCGTTGCTTTGCAACACATCCGCACGCGCGATTTTTGCTTTGGTGAACGATCTTGCAGCACGCGTTTGGTGCGCGCGATTGCGATCGGTATGCCGATCCGCGTTGCCGAAATTTCCCGAGTGTCACGATGGCGGCCACGCGGCGAAGTCCGCCGCCGGTAGTGGCTTGGCTTGCGCTCTATCTGTTGTTGTCCGCTTCACGCGCCGCGGCGCGCAAATGCGCAAAGGCGTCACGAGTGCGGCGCAATCGATGATCATCATGATCATGTCATAGCCAATGGGAACCTGATCATGGGCCGCCTGTCCGTTGCATTCGCGCTCTTCTGCGGCCTCACCGCAGGCGTTGCGGCCTCATCCGCGGAAGATCGCGACATCGTCCTCGCCACGACGACCGCGACACAGGAGTCCGGGCTGCTCGATGATCTGCTGCCGATCTTCCACGACAAGACCGGCATCGAGGTGACGGTGATCGCTCGGCGCGCTGATGAGGTGCTGAACGGGCCGCGCAGGGGCGAGGCCGACGTCGTGCTGATGCATGCCCGGCCGCAGGAGGAGAAGTTCGTCGCCGACGGATTGGGCGTGAAGCGCTTCGACGTGATGTACAACGACTATGTGCTGATCGGGCCGAAGAGCGATCCCGCGGCCGTGAAGGGCAAGGACATCGCGACGGCGTTGAAGGCGATCGAAGCCAAGGGCGCGCCGTTCGTGACGCGCGGCGACCGCTCCGGCACTCACGCCGCGGAGCTCGCGCTCTGGATCGTCGCCGGCATCGACATCGCGACCGCCAAGGGCGCCTGGTACCGCGAGGCCGGCCAGGGCATGGCCTCGGCTCTCGACGCCGCGCGCGCCGCCCATGCCTATGTCCTGTCGGATCGCGGCAGCTGGATCGCCTTCCGCGACCGCGGCGATCTCGACATCGTCGTCGAAGGCGACAAGCGGCTGCTCAATCAGTACGGCGTCATGCTGGTCAATCCGGAGAAATTTCCGAACGTGAAAAGAGAGCTGGCGCAAACCTTCATCGACTGGCTGATCTCGCCGGAAGGGCAGGCGGCGATCGCAGGCTACAAGGTCGACGGAGAGCAGCTGTTCTTCCCCAATGCGGGCAAGTCCGGCGGTTGACGTCCTCACCGCCAGCGGTTGCCAAACCGTGCGATGCATGGTCCATCATGGCGCATGACCCAGCCCCTGCCGCCATCGCTGACACCGCTCGACACTGCGCTCGCCGCCTTGCTGCACGGACTTGAGCCGCTTGCACCGATGGATTTGGTGCTGACCGACGCGGCCGGTTGCATCGCCGCGGGCACCCCGCTGCTTGCGGCCTATCCGCCGCACGACATTGCCGCCGCGGACGGCTGGGCGCTCTGCGCCAATGATCTCGTCGGCGCGTCCTCCTATTCGCCGTTGCCTTTGACGAAGCTGCCGGCATGGGTCGAGGCTGGCGACGCGATGCCGGCGGGATGCGACTGTGTGCTCGACGCTGACGCCGTGGAGGTGTCGGGGCCGCTCGTGCAGGTGTTGGCCGAAGGCGTGCCGGGACAAGGCGTCAGGCGTACCGGCAGCGACATCGCGGAACGCACGCCTGCTGCGACAGACGGCTATCCGGTCGGTACGGCTGATCTGCTGCTCGCACGCGTTGCCGGTTTGGAGCAACTCGGCGTGCGGCGGCCCCGGCTGCGCATCGTGAACGTGCCCGGCGCGACGGCGACGATGCATCTGATCGCCGGTCTCGCTCGTACAGAGGGAGCGGACGTGGACACGCGTCAAGCCGGTGCGCGCGATGAAGCCTCGATTGCCGAGGCGCTTGATGCGTCCGCTTGCGATCTCCTGCTGACGGTCGGCGGCAGCGGCGTCGGCCAACGGGATGCGGCCGTTGCGGCCCTGGCCCGGCGCGGCCAAGTGATGGCGCACGGCCTTGCGCTCCAGCCCGGACGTACCGCGGCGGTGGGCCGGCTCGGACGGGTTCCCGTGGTCGCCTTGCCTGGCTCGCCTGATCCGGCGCTCGCAGCCTGGTTCGCGCTCGTGCTTCCGCTCGTCGATCGCCTGTCGGCGCGGCAACCGCGCCGGCAGATCGCCCTGCCGCTGTCGCGCAAGATCGCCTCCAGCGTCGGCATCGCCGAGATCGTGCTGCTGGCTGAGGAACATAAGACATGGACGCCGCTTGCCGTGGGCGAATGGCCGCTTCAGGCGATTGCTCGTGCGGACGCATGGCTGCTCATTCCCGGTAATCACGAGGGATTTGCAGCAGGTGAGCTGGTCGATGCTTATCTGATGCGGGAGTGATATGGGTTCCGCATGACGATGATCCCGAAACCGCCAGAGCGCAGCGCGCTCGAACAGGAGCAATTCCTCAAAATCCTCTCGCGCGAGGAGGCGCTGGCGCGCTTCGAGGCCGCGCTGTTCCCGCGTGCGCTTCCGTCCGAAACGCGCAGGCTCGGTGCCGCGCTCGGCGCAGCGCTCGCGGAAAACATCACGGCGCCGATCGACGTTCCCCCGTTCGACCGTTCCAATGTCGATGGCTTTGCCGTGCGCTCTGCCGATCTTTCCGCGGCTGGCGAGGGTGCTCCTCGGTGCCTCCAGCTGAACGGCGAGACCATCCACTGCGGCACCGCGCCGGCGCTGCAAGTCGCGGCGGGGACCGCAACGGCAATCGCCACCGGCGGTCCGGTGCCGCGCGGTGCCGACGCCGTCGTCATGGTCGAGCACACCCAGCCGTCGGGCCCTGAATCAATCGACGTTCGGCGCGCCGTCTCGCCGGGACAATTCGTGTCCTATGCCGGATCCGACATTGCGCGTGGCGAGGCGCTGCTGCGCGCCGGCACGATCATCGGCTCGCGCGAGATCGGCATGCTCGCCGCTTGCGGCATTGCCGAGGTGACCGTCGCGCGCAAGCCGCGCGTGGCCGTGATTTCCACCGGCGATGAGCTGGTTCAGCCCGGCGGGACCCTTCCGCCCGCCGCGATCTACGACACCAACGGCGCAATCGTCGCCGCCGCGATCGACGAGAACGGCGGCGAGGCGGTTTTCCTCGGCGCCATCGCCGACGACGAAGCCAGGCTCGAGGCCGCCATGCGCAGCGCGCTGGCCGAGGCCGATATGCTCGTGCTGTCCGGCGGCACATCGAAGGGCGCGGGCGACCTGTCTCATCGCATCATCGGCCGGCTTGGCAAGCCCGGCATCATCGCGCATGGTGTTGCACTCAAACCCGGCAAGCCGCTGTGCCTTGCGGTGTGCGACGGCAAGCCGGTGGTGATCCTGCCGGGCTTTCCGACCTCGGCGATGTTCACCTTCCACGACATGATCGTGCCGGTGCTGCGCAGGCTGGCCGGCCTGCCGCCGCGCTCCGACGCCAAGGTGAGCGCGACCGTGCCGGTGCGCATTGCTTCCGAGCTCGGCCGCACCGAATTCGTCATGGTCTCGCTGGTCGCGGGCAAGGATGGCCTGATCGCCTATCCCTCCGGCAAGGGGTCCGGCGCGATCACGTCTTTCGCGCAGGCGGATGGCTTCCTGCGCATCGATGCGCTCGCCGACCAGATGCCGGCGGGGACCGAAACCGAGGTGACGCTGTTCACGCCGCATGTGCGCGTGCCCGATCTCGTCATCGTCGGCAGCCATTGCACCGGCCTCGATCTCGTCACCGCGCAGCTTGCCCATGCCGGCGTCACCGTGCGCTCGATTGCGGTCGGCAGCCTCGGCGGCCTCGCGGCGGCCAAGCGCGGCGAATGCGATCTTGCGCCGATCCATCTGTTCGACGACAAGACCGAAACCTACAACACGCCCTATCTCGCCGATGGGCTCGAGCTCGTGCCGGGCTGGCGGCGGATGCAGGGCATTGTCTTCCGCAAGGGCGACAAGCGTTTCGAAGGCCTTGATGCGAAGGACGCCGTCGCTGCGGCGCTCACTGACGCCGCCTGTATCATCGTCAACCGCAACCAGGGCGCCGGCACGCGCATCCTGATCGACCGGCTGCTCGGCGGTGCGCGCCCGGAAGGTTACTGGAACCAGCCGCGCTCGCACAATGCCGTGGCGGCGGCCGTCGCGCAGCACCGTGCCGATTGGGGCATGACCATTGCGCCGGTCGCCCATGCGGCCGGCCTTGGTTTCATTCCGCTGGCGGAGGAGCATTATGACTTCGCGCTGGTGACGGCGCGCAAGGGGAGGCCGGCCGTGCGGGCGTTTCTCGAGGCCCTCGGCTCGGACGAGGCGCGTGGCGCGCTGGCGCGGGCCGGCTTCCGGCCTGCGTAAGGGCAGACGACGACGCGGCGTTCAAGCCGCGCGACAGGGTGGGGACGCGATGGCAAGGCCGCTTTCGGTTGCGATCGTTGGTGCCGGCATGGGTGGGCTTGCGACCGCCGCGGCCCTCAGGCGCGTCGGCGTCGACGTCATGGTCTACGAGCAGGCCTCCCGATTTGCCCGCATCGGCGCCGGCATCCAGATCGGCTGCAACGCCATGAAGGTGCTGCGTGCGCTGGGCCTGGAGGCGCGGATGCGCGAGCATTCGTTCTATCCGCGCTCCTGGAACAATCGCGACTGGAAGAGCGGCGACATCAAGTTCGACATGATCTTCGGCGAGAGCGCGGAAGAAAAATTCGGTGCGCCCTATCTGCTTGCCCATCGCGGCGATCTGCATGCGGCACTGGCAAGCGTCGTTCCCTCCGAATTGGTCAAGCTCAATCACAAGCTGGTCGGTCTCGACGAGACCGGCGAGGGCGTCAGGCTGAGCTTTGCCGACGGCAGCAGAGCCGTTGCCGATGCCGTGGTTGGCGCGGACGGCGTCCATTCGATGGTGCGCGATATCCTGTTCGACACCGCACCGGCCAAATTCACCGGCCGCATCGCCTATCGCACCACCTATCCCGCGACGCTGCTCGGCGGGCAGACAATCGACGATTGCACGAAGTGGTGGGGCGAGGACCGCCACATCGTGGTCTATTACGTCAAGCCCGATCGCAGCGAGGTCTATCTCGTCACCAGCCAGCCCGAGCCCGACTTCCGCATCGAGTCGTGGTCGGCGAAGGGCGACGTGCGCGATCTCAGAGCTTCTTTCGAGGGCTTTCACCCCGAGGTCGGCAAGGTGCTCGCGGCGTGTCCCGACGTCCACAAATGGGCGATCATGGACCGCGAGGCACTCGACCGTTGGGCCGTCGGCAAGGTGACCTTGCTCGGCGATGCCTGTCACCCCATGACGCCCTACATGGCCCAGGGCGCGGCGATGGCGATCGAGGACGCAGCCGTGCTGTCACGCTGCCTCGAGGGTGTCGACCGCGATGGCGCCGCAAATGCATTCAGCCGCTTCGAGGCCACGCGCAAGGCGCGCACGACCCGGGTGCAGGAAACCTCGCGTGCCAATATCTGGCTGAGGGAGCGCAGCGATACCAGCTGGGTCTACGGCTACGATGCCTGGTCGGTGCCGCTCGCGGCGTAGCGGTCAGGAGGCGTCGGTCAGCGCCCGGCGCTGCTCGGCTTCCGCGAGTGCTCGCTCGGCGGCGGGGGGCAACGTCTTGGGATCGGCAGGCACGTCGACGAGCTTGTCGCTGCCGGTCGCTTGGGCGGCCAGGCGTTTGGCGTTGTTTGGGAAGAACACGAAATCCAGAAGCTCGGCGATCAACCGGAACACGAGGAGGACAAAGCCCCAGATGATCTCGACCAGGATGCTGATGAGGAGTTCGACCATGGTGAATCGGCTGTGAGATTGCCCGCGATCACCGTTAGTCGCACCCCGGCTTCAGCCGGTTCATGGGAGGGTCTACCGCCCGCCGGCCTCATCCAGCGCCGCCAACCGGTCAGCCTCCGCGATGTCGTCCATGGTATTGGCATTGAAGAAGGGATCGAGCGGCGTGGTCGGCCAGGTCACGGTGGCGAGCTTATATCGGGCGGTCCAGCGGTCGATTTTCCTGATGTCCTCCACGACCAGCGCGTGGCGGAGTTCGTCGCGCAGCGCGACGCTCCACAGGCCGATCACGGGATGCGATTGGCCGTCGGAGGCGGCGACGGCGAGCTGGGCGTTCTCATCGGTGAGCGCGCGATGCAGCCGCGCTACCAGATCACGCGGCAGGAACGGGCAGTCGGCGGCGGCACTGAGCACCAGCGGCACGTTCGGGCGATTGGCGGCCACCCAGTCGAGCGCAGCGAGGATGCCGGCCAGCGGGCCCGGAAAATCCGCGACGCCATCGGCGATCACGGGCAGGCCGAACGCGGCGAAGCGCGCGGGATCGCCATTGGCATTGAGCAGTAGCTCGGTGCATTGCGGCTTGAGGCGCATGATCACGCGCTCCAGGATAGTGCGCCCGCCGATGGTGCGCATCGGCTTGTCGCCGCCGCCCATGCGGCGGGCGAGACCGCCGGCGAGCAGCACGGCAGGGATTTCAGTCGTCACTCGCTTCACCCTTGCGCTTGTGCTTCGCCGATTCCTCCTCGACGTAAGCGAGATCCTGGTCGTAGACGATGCGTTCCTCGCCCGCGAGCGCGATGAAGCGCTTGCCGCGGGTACGGCCGACCAGCGTCAGGCCCACTTGCCTTGCGAGATCGACGCCCCAGGCGGTGAAGCCGGAGCGCGACACCAGGATCGGGATGCCCATGCGAACCGTCTTGATCACCATCTCCGAGGTGAGACGCCCGGTGGTGTAGAGGATCTTGTCGCCGGGATCGACGCCGTGGCGGTACATCCACCCCGCGATCTTGTCGACGGCGTTGTGGCGCCCGACATCCTCGGTATAGCAGAGCGGGCTGCCTTCCTTGCACAGCACGCAGCCATGGATGGCGCCGGCCTCGAGATAGAGCGAGGGCATGGTGTTGATGGTCTGCGTCATCTGGTAGAGCCAGGAGGTGCGCAGCTCCGCCTTCGGCAGCGCGACGCTCTCGACGGCTTCGAGCAGGTCGCCGAAGGCGGTGCCCTGCGCGCAGCCCGAGGTCTGCGTGCGCTTCTTCAGCTTGGCCTCGAAATTGGTGTGATGTGAGGTGCGCACCACCACCACCTGGAGATCGTCGTCGTATTCGACCTCGGTGACCGCGTCATTATATTTCAGCATGTTCTGGTTCAGCAAATAGCCGAGCGCCAGATATTCCGGATAGTCGCCGATCGTCATCATGGTGACGATCTCCTGCGCATTCAGATAGAGCGTCAGCGGCCGCTCCATCGGCACCTTGATCTCGACCCTGGCGCCGGTCTGGTCGGTGCCGGTCACGCTCTGGGTCAGGCGCGGATCGTCCGGATTGGGGATGATCAGGGGCACCGGAGCTTTGTCGATCTTCATCATGGCCGCGAGGTTAGCATGACATTCGGGTCAAGCCGATATAAGCATGTCGGCGAATGGGCAAAATGCCTCCATTCGTCATTGCGAGCGCAGCGAAGCAATCCAGAACTATATCAGCAGCGGCAGTCTGGATTGCTTCGCTGCGCTCGCAATGACGGGGAGGGAGCGGTGGTTCCACCGCAGATCATGCGGCTTGCCGAGACGGAGCTGGAATGAAAGTCATCGGCCTTGCAGGCTGGAGCGGTGCGGGCAAGACCACGTTGTTGACGCGGCTAATCCCGCATTTCAACGCGCAAGGTCTGCGCGTCTCGGTCATCAAGCATGCGCATCATCAGTTCGACGTCGACGTGCCGGGCAAGGATTCCTGGCGGCATCGCGAGGCCGGCGCGGCCGAGGTGCTGGTCGCCTCGTCAAACCGCTGGGCGCTGATGCACGAGCTGCGCGGTGCGGCGGAGCCGCGGCTGCCGGAACTTTTGGGCAAGCTGTCCGCTGTCGATCTCGTCGTGGTCGAGGGATTCAAGCGCGAGCCGCATCGCAAGATCGAGGTGCATCGCGCGGCGAACGGCAAGCCGCTGCTGTTTCCCGACGATCCCGGGATTGCCGGGATCGCGGCCGATACCGCCATTGACACGGCGCTGCCGACTGTCCATCTCGACGACATCGCGGCGGCCGCGGCCTTGCTGCTGCGCGCGGCGATGCCGGTCGAGGAAGCCGTGGCGAAGAGCGCCGCGATACGTTGACGAGGCTCCATGGCGCAACTCTCTGACGATTGCTTTGCCTTCGGCGGCCCGATGATGTCGGTCGACGAGGCCGTTGGTCTCATCACGACGCGCGTCAACGCCATCGCCGATCTGGAGACAGTGACGCTCACCGGCGCAGACGGCCGCGTGCTGGCGCGCGACGTCGCGGCGCCACTGCCGCTACCGCCCTTCACCAACTCGGCCGTCGACGGCTACGCCGTGCGTACCGCCGATCTTCCAAATCGTGCGGAGCAGGCGTTCCCGCTCGACGGGCGTATCCAGGCCGGCGGCCTTGCCCAGTCACCGATCAAGCCCGGCCACACCGCGCGCATCTTCACGGGCGCGCCGATGCCGCCGGGTGCCGAAACCGTCTTCATGCAGGAAGATGTCCGCGTCGATGCTTCGGGCAGGATCGTGCTGCCGCCGGGGCTGAAGCCTGGGGCCAATGTCCGGCCCGCGGGCGAGGACATCCCCCGAGGACAGGTCGCGCTGCGCGCCGGCCAGCGCCTGCGGCCGCAGCACGTCGCGCTTGCCGCCGCGTTCGGGCTTGTCAGTCTCGACGTCGTCAGGCGCATTCGCGTTGCGGTGTTCTCGACCGGCGACGAGCTGGCGTCTCCCGGCGAGCCGCGCGCCGCCTCGCAGCTGTTCGATTCCAACCGCTTCATGCTGATGGCGATGCTGCGCCGCCTCGGCTGCGAGGTTAGCGATCTCGGCATTCTCCGCGACGAGCGGACCTCGCTTGCGAACGGGCTGAAGCAGGTGGCGGGGCAGCACGATCTGATCCTCACCACCGGCGGGGTCTCGACCGGCGAGGAGGATCACGTCAAGGCCGCGGTCGAGAGCATCGGCTCGCTGGTGCTGTGGCGGATGGCGATCAAGCCCGGCCGGCCCGTTGCGATGGGCATCATCGACGGCACGCCGCTGATCGGACTGCCCGGCAATCCCGTCGCGAGTTTCGTGACCTTCGTCCATGTGGTGCGGCCGACGGTGCTGGCGCTGGCAGGTGGCTTGCCGGAGCCGCTGACGCCGATCCCGTTGCGCGCGGCGTTCACCTACAAGAAGAAGGCTGGGCGGCGCGAATATGTCCGCGTCTCCTTGCGGCGCGGGCAAGATGGCGGGCTCGAAGCCGTCAAGTTTCCGCGCGAAGGCGCGGGGCTGTTGTCCTCGCTGGTCGAGACCGACGGCCTCGTCGAGCTCGGTGAAGAGGTGACGCAGGTCGAGCCGGGGCAGAGCGTAGGCTTTCTGTCCTATGCGTGCGTGCTCTAGGGCCGCTGCGTTGACGCCATCACTTCGTCCCGCCATGTTGCGCCCATGACCAGAACGACGCTTGATCTCACCGGGCTGAAATGCCCGCTGCCCGCCCTGAAGACGCGCAAGGCGCTGAAACCGTTACAGCCGGGCGATCAGCTCGAGGTGCACTGCACTGATCCCCTGTCGGTGATTGACATTCCGAACCTGATCCGCGAGACGGGCGACACGGTGGAGATCACCGAGCGCAACGATGCGCGCATCGTGTTCTTGATAGAAAAAGCCAATGGTTCGATAGACGGTGCAAATGGTGCGCTGCGTTCTTGAGACGCGTTACTCCGCTGATACCGACCTTTTGTCTATCGACATCGATCACGGCTTCTGCCCCAATTGACTTTCTCCGTGCGGGCGCGGAGGTTGAGTCTTGTCTGCGATACGCGGATCAAACGGGCCACTCACGAAGCCTGCACGTCGTATCGGGCATAGCGCCCCGCGCGAGGGGTTAACAATTTCGGATGCGCGTGACGATCCTGGCGCGCGTCAGAAGATTGTGCGGAGCAGCAGGGACATTCGTCTGCACCGCAACGAGCTGAGGAACAGGATAGTAGCGGCAGGCTGCTCAGAAGGGCGGCTGAGGGGAGGAATGTATGGCTACAATCGAAGGCGCTGGACCCGTTTCAGGCGCTGGCGCGGGAATCTTTGATCGCGAACATACGGTGGCGAAGGCCGGCTTCAATCGCTGGCTGGTTCCGCCGGCGGCGCTGTGCATCCATCTTTGCATCGGCATGGCCTACGGCTTCTCGGTGTTCTGGCTGCCGCTGTCCCGCGCGATCGGCATCACGCAGAGCAAAGCCTGCCCTGACATGTCGCTGTGGCAGGAGCTGTTCACCACGACCTGCGACTGGAAGGTCGCGAGCCTCGGGTGGATGTACACGCTGTTCTTCGTTCTGCTCGGCGTCTCCGCCGCGATCTGGGGCGGCTGGCTCGAGCGGGCCGGGCCGCGCAAGGCAGGCGCCGTCGCCGCCTGCTGCTGGGGCGGCGGTCTTCTGATCGGCGCGTTCGGCGTCTACGTTCACCAGCTCTGGATCATGTGGCTTGGTTGCGGCGTGATCGGCGGCGTCGGTCTCGGCCTCGGCTACATCTCGCCGGTGTCGACATTGGTGAAGTGGTTCCCCGACCGCCGTGGCATGGCGACCGGCATGGCCATCATGGGCTTCGGCGGCGGCGCCATGATCGGCGCACCGCTCGCCAACCTCCTGATCAACTATTTCAAGACGCCGACCTCGGTCGGCGTCTGGGAGACGTTCGTCGCGATGGGCGTCATCTACTTCGTCTTCATGATGATCGGCGCCTTCGCCTATCGCGTGATCCCGGTCGGCTGGCAGCCCGAGGGCTGGACGCCGCCGAGCGAAAAGAAGTCGATGATCACCGAGCACCACGTTCATCTCAACAACGCGCACAAGACGCCGCAGTTCTGGCTGATCTGGTGGGTGCTGTGCCTCAACGTGTCGGCGGGCATCGGCGTGATCGGCATGGCTTCGCCGATGTTGCAGGAGATCTTCGCCGGCAAGCTGATCGGTCTGCCCGACGTGAGCTTCAGCCAGCTCTCGACCGAGCAGAAGACCGTCATCGCCGGCATCGCCGCAGGGTTCGCCGGTCTGTTGTCGCTGTTCAACATCGCCGGCAGGTTCTTCTGGGCCTCGCTGTCCGACTATATGGGCCGCAAGAACACCTATTACACGTTCTTCCTGCTCGGCATCGCACTCTACGCGCTGGCGCCGACCTTCGCGGCGATGGGCTCGAAGCTGCTGTTCGTGGTCGGCTTCGGCATCATCCTGTCGATGTATGGCGGCGGCTTCGCGACGGTGCCGGCCTATCTCGCCGACATGTTCGGAACCCAGTTCGTCGGCGCCATCCACGGCCGGTTGCTGACGGCCTGGTCGACGGCCGGCATCATCGGCCCCGTGGTGGTCAACTACATCCGCGAGTTCCAGCTCGCGGCCGGCGTGCCACGCGATCAGCTCTACAACACGACGATGTACATCCTCTGCGCAATGCTGATTGCTGGCTTGATCTGCAACTACATGATCAAGCCGGTCGACCCGAAGTGGAATATGAGCCCCGAGGAGGTTGCCCGATTGCAGGCGGCCAGCGCCAAGAGCGAGGCGTCGATCCAGCACGGCTCGTTCGGCATCGGCAAGGGCGGTCTGGATGCCAAGGCGGCGATGTTCTGGGCCTTCGTCGGCGTGCCGCTGGCCTGGGGCGTCTGGAAGACGCTCGAGAGCGCGGTGAAGATCTTCTGATCGCAAATCCACACCGGCGCGGGATGTCGTTGCTCGGCATCCCGCGCTGCTCGTCTTTCAAGTCACAGGATCTAGGGGGATTCCTATGCTTCGCACCCGTATCTGCCTCGCCGCCATGCTGCTGGCCGCAGGCCTTCACACCGCGTCGGCACAGACTGCCGCAACCACAGAAGCCAAGCCTGGCAAGATCAAGCTTTCCATGCAGAAGCTGAAGGACATGAAGGCCAAATGGGCCGCCAACAAGCCGAAGCTGAAGGCCTGCCGGGCCGAGGTGAAGTCCAAGGGCCTCGCCGGCGATGACCGCTGGTTCTACATTGAGGAGTGCATGAACAAGAGTTGAGGCGAAGTTCCGCCGGCGTTTGTTCGGAGGCGTGGCGGGGCAACTGCCCGCCTCCTAAATCATTATAGAGACGTTCTAAATTTACTTGCCCCTCTGGTATACCAGAGACTAGAGTTGAGCGGAATGAGGCTCGATTCAGGGCCGCGAAGAGCGCGCGGTTCCATCTGTTGAGCCTGGAAATGAAGGCAGGTCGCAGTGGCGATCCGGTCTGAAACCATCGCGGATGTAGGGAGAACGCGACGTTTCCATGAGCAGCAACGACGACGTTCACAAGGTCAGAGACTTCGAGCATCCGGGCGAGGGGCGCCGGCGCGCCAAGGCCACGCCCAAGGGCCGTCAGGTCGATCCCACCGCCGCGCATGAGATCGAGCAATTGCTCGGCGATCGCCCGCGGCGGCGCGATCTGTTGATCGAATATCTGCACCTGATCCAGGACAAATATCATCAGATCTCGGCCGCGCATTTGGCGGCGCTTGCCGACGAGATGAAGCTTGCCTTCGCCGAAGTGTTCGAGACCGCGACCTTCTACGCGCATTTCGACGTGGTGAAGGAGGGCGAGCCGAGCATCCCGCCGCTGACGATCCGCGTCTGCGACTCTCTCACCTGCGCAATGCTTGGCGGCGAGAAGCTGCTGGAAGATCTGCAGAGTTCATCGGGCCCCGGCATCCGCGTCGTGCGCGCGCCTTGCGTCGGCCGCTGCGACACCGCGCCGGCTGCGGAGGTCGGGCACAACTTCGTCGACCATGCGACCGTCGCCAAAGTGATGGCGGCGGCCAAGGGCGGTGACACCCACGCGCATCTGCCCAAATACATCGATTACGACGCCTATGTCGTGGGCGGCGGTTACAAGCTGCTGGGTCGCGTGCGCTCGGGTGAGCTGTCGACGGACGATCTGCTCAAGGGCCTCGATGACGCTTCGCTGCGCGGTCTCGGCGGCGCAGGCTTCCCGACGGGACGCAAATGGCGCGCCGTGCTCGGCGAGCCCGGTCCGCGGCTGATGGCGATCAACGGCGACGAGGGCGAGCCCGGCACGTTCAAGGACCGGGTCTATCTCGAGAGCGATCCGCACCGCTTCCTCGAAGGCATGCTGATCGGCGCGCATGTGGTGCAGGCCTCGGACGTCTACATCTACCTGCGCGACGAATATCCGGCCTCGCGCGAGATCCTGGAGCGCGAGATCGCAAAGCTGCCGCCGGGTGGTCCGACCCTGCATATGCGCCGCGGCGCCGGCGCCTATATCTGCGGCGAGGAATCCTCGCTGCTGGAAAGCATCGAAGGCAAGCGCGGCCTGCCCCGGCACAAGCCGCCTTACCCGTTCCAGGTCGGCCTGTTCGGCCTGCCGACGCTGATCAACAACATCGAGACGCTGTGGTGGGTGCGCGACATCGTCGAGAAGGGCGCCGACTGGTGGAAGGGTCACGGCCGGCATGAGCGGCACGGCCTGCGCAGCTTCTCGGTCTCGGGCCGCGTGAAGAATCCCGGCATGAAGCTGGCGCCGTCAGGCATCACCGTGCGCGAATTGATCGACGAATATTGCGGCGGCATGGCCGACGGCCACCAGTTCTACGCCTATCTTCCGGGCGGCGCGTCCGGCGGCATCCTGCCGGCGTCGATGGACGACATCCCGCTCGATTTCGGCACGCTGGAGAAATACGGCTGCTTCATCGGCTCGGCGGCGATCGTGATCCTGTCGCAGAAGGACAGCGTGCGCGCGGCTGCGCTCAACCTGATGAAGTTCTTCGAGGACGAGAGCTGCGGCCAGTGCACGCCGTGCCGGGTCGGAACCCAGAAGGCGGCGCAGCTGATGCAGAAACCGGTCTGGAACCGTGCTCTGCTGGAAGAATTGAGCCAGGCGATGCGCGATGCCTCGATCTGCGGGCTCGGACAGGCGGCATCGAATCCGCTGGCCACCGTGATCAAATATTTCCCTGACGAGTTCAAGGAAGCGGCCGAATGACCAAGATTACGTTCGAACTCGACGGCAAGCAGGTCGAAGCAAAACCCGGCGAGACGATCTGGCAGGTCGCCAAGCGGCAGGGCCGCGAGATCCCGCATCTCTGTTATTCGCCCGCGCCCGATTATCGCCCCGACGGCAATTGCCGCGCCTGCATGGTCGAGATCGAAGGCGAGCGCGTGCTGGCCGCGTCCTGCAAGCGCACGCCGTCGGTCGGCATGAAGGTGAAGACCGAATCCGCGCGCGCCGTCTCTGCGCAGAAGATGGTGATGGAGCTGCTGGTTGCCGACCAGCCGGCGCGCGAGACCAGCCACGATCCGGATTCGAAATTCTGGCACTGGGCGGAGACCACTGGCGTCACCGAGAGCCGCTTTCCCGCGGCCGAGCGCTGGGAGACCGACGCCAGCCATCCGGCGATGCGCGTCAACCTCGATGCCTGCATCCAGTGCGGCCTTTGCGTGCGCGCCTGCCGCGAGGTCCAGGTCAACGACGTCATCGGCATGGCCTATCGCAGCCATGGCTCGAAGATCGTATTCGACTTCGACGATCCCATGGGCGAATCCACCTGCGTTGCCTGCGGCGAATGCGTGCAGGCCTGCCCGACCGGCGCCTTGATGCCGGCCGTGATGCTCGACGACAAGCAGACCCGCGTGACTTACGCGGACAAGAAGGTGGATTCGCTCTGCCCGTTCTGCGGTGTCGGCTGCCAGGTGACTTACGAGGTCAAGGACGAGAAGGTGATCTATGCCGAGGGCCGCGACGGCCCCGCCAATCACAACCGTCTTTGCGTCAAGGGCCGTTTCGGCTTCGACTATATCCATCACCCGCATCGCCTGACCAAGCCGCTGGTGCGGCTGCCGAACGCGAAGAAGGATGCCAACGACCAGGTCGATCCCGCCAATCCGTTCACCCATTTCCGGGAAGCGAGCTGGGAAGAAGCGCTCGATATCGCCGCCAAGGGCCTCGTCAAGATTCGCGACGAGAAGGGCGTGAAGGCGCTGGCCGGCTTCGGCTCGGCCAAGGGCTCCAACGAAGAGGCCTATCTGTTCCAGAAGCTGGTGCGCACCGGCTTCGGCTCCAACAACGTCGACCACTGCACCCGTCTGTGCCACGCCTCGTCGGTGGCGGCGCTGTTCGAAGGCCTGAGCTCGGGCGCGGTGTCCGCGCCGTTTGCTGCCGCGATGGATGCCGAGGTCATCATCGTGATCGGCGCCAACCCGACCGTGAACCATCCGGTCGCCGCGACCTTCATCAAGAACGCGGTCAAGCAGAATGGCGCCAAGCTGTTCGTGATGGATCCGCGCCGGCAGACGCTGTCGCGCCACGCCACCAAGCATCTGCAGTTCAAGCCGGGCTCCGACGTCGCCATGCTGAACGCGATGATCAACACGATCATCACCGAAGGCCTCACCGACGACCAGTACATCGCCGGCTACACCGAGGGCTTCGAGGATCTCAAGGAAAAGATCAAGGAGTTCACCCCTGAAAAGATGGAGGCGATCTGCGGCATCCCCGCCCAGACGCTGCGCGAGGTCGCACGCACCTACGCGCGCGCAAAGTCGTCGATCATCTTCTGGGGCATGGGCATCAGCCAGCACGTCCACGGCACCGACAATGCGCGCTGCCTGATCGCGCTGGCGCTGATCACCGGACAGGTCGGTCGTCCCGGCACCGGCCTGCATCCGCTGCGCGGCCAGAACAACGTGCAAGGCGCCTCCGACGCCGGCCTGATCCCGATGTTCCTGCCGGATTACCAGCCGGTCAGCCGCGACGATCTGCGCGGCAATTTCGAGAAGATGTGGGGTGAGGACCTCGATCCCGTCCGCGGCCTGACCGTGGTCGAGATCATGAACGCGATCCATGCCGGCGAGATCACGGGCATGTATATCGAGGGCGAGAACCCCGCGATGTCCGACCCCGATCTGCAGCATGCGCGTCAGGCGCTCGCGATGCTCGACCATCTCGTGGTGCAGGATCTCTTCGTCACCGAGACCGCGTTCCACGCCGACGTCATCCTGCCGGCCTCGGCCTTCGCGGAGAAGGACGGCTCCTTCACCAACACCGATCGCCGCGTGCAGCTCGCCCGCCAGGTGATCAAGCCGCCGGGCGATGCGCGGCAGGATCTCTGGATCATCCAGGAGATCGGCAAGCGCATGGGCCTGCCGTGGAATTATGCCGGTCCCGGCGACGTCTTTACCGAGATGGCGGAGCTGATGCCGTCGCTGAAGAACATCACCTGGGAGCGGCTCGTGCGCGAAGGCGCGGTGACCTATCCGGTCGACGATCCGAACAAGCCCGGCAACGAGATCATCTTCACCACGGGTTTCCCGACCGCGAGCGGCCGCGGCAAGATCGTGCCGGCCAAGGTGATCCCGCCGGACGAGATCCCGGACGACGAATATCCCATGGTGCTGTCGACCGGCCGCGTGCTGGAGCACTGGCACACCGGCTCGATGACGCGCCGCGCCCAGGTGCTCGACCAGATCGAGCCCGAGGCAGTCGCGTTCATGTCGCCGAAGGACATGCGGAAGAAGAAGCTTGCGCCGGGCGATTTCATTCGCCTGGAGACCCGCCGTGGCGCCATCGAGGTCAAGGTTCGCTCCGATCGCGACGTGCCGGAGAACATGGTGTTCATGCCGTTCTGCTACGCGGAGGCGGCGGCGAACCTGTTGACCAACCCGGCGCTCGATCCGTTCGGCAAGATCCCGGAATTCAAGTTCTGCGCGGCGAGAGCCGAGCGCGCGGAGATGCGGGACGCGGCGGAGTAGGGTGAGGCGGGTTTCGGCGGTGCGTGGCCAAGCCACCGCCGTCGTCCCTGCGAAAGCAGGGACCCATACCGCGTGATCTCTCGATGGTTGGCGGTCGTAGTCCCGAACTGCCAGCCTTCGCGAAACCCCTCCCTGTGGTTATGGGTCCCCGCGTTCGCGGGGACGACAGCTGTGTATGTGGTTGGCGTCTGCCCCTACAATCGTCATTGCGAGCGAAGCAATCCAGAATCCCTCCGCGGAAAGAGCCTGGATTGCTTCGTCGCTTCGCTCCTCGCAATGACGGTGGTAGATACCATCCATGTCCAAAGTCACCCCCGCCACCCGCGCGCTGACGACCGCTCGCGTTGCCTTCACCGTCCACGGCTACGACTACGATCCCGACGCCGAAAGCATCGGGCTGCAGGCCGCTGCCGCACTCGGTGAAGACCCCGCGCGCGTGTTGAAGACGCTGATGGCCCAGGTCGACGGCAAGCCCGTCTGCGTGGTCGTGCCGTCCGATCAGGAGGTGTCGATGAAGAAGCTCGCCGCAGCCGCGGGCGGCAAGTCGGCGCAGATGATGAAGCCGCCCGAAGCCGAACGCGTCACCGGCTACAAGGTCGGCGGCATCAGCCCGTTCGGCCAGCGCAAGCAGGTGCCGACCGTGATCGAGCAGAGTGCGCTGACCCATGACCTCGTCTATCTCAATGGCGGACAGCGCGGCTTGCAGGTGCGGCTGAAGCCCGCCGACGTGCGCGATGTCCTCAAGGCGGTCGCCGCCGATGTGCTGGCGTGAGAGCGATGGAGCGCAATCATGATCCGGCCGCAGCTCCTGTGGCTCGCGGTTCTGCTCGGACTTGGCCTGCCGGCTGAGGCGCATCAGGTCAACCTTGTGACGGCCCGCGTGGCGCTGGCCGGAGATCGCATGGTGAGCGTCGAGTTGGGGCTGAAGGGCAGCGACATCGATCGCCTGATCGGCGCCAAGGTGTACGATGCGCGGCAGGACACGGTCGATCCGGCCGCGGTCGAAGCGGCCAAAGCCGCAATCCTCGCCTATCTCGACAAGCATCTGGCCGTCACGAGCGGCGGAATGCCCTGCCCGCGGAGCGTTGCCGCGATCCTGCCCGACGGCGACGGCGTTGTCTATCGCAGCAGCTTTGCCTGCGCCAACATCGCCGGCGACATTGTCTATCGCTCCAGCGTGCTGACCGAGACGGATCCGACCGGACGCCAGGTCGTGCTGATCGCGCGGGGCCAGTCCGAAACGCAAGCTTTGCTCGACGCGGGCCACACGACGGTGACGCTTTCGGCGACGCCGTCGTCGTGGTCGACCATCCAGCGCTATCTCCTCACCGGCATCGAGCACATCTTCCTTGGCTACGATCACATTGCCTTCCTGATCGCCGTGATGCTGTGGGCCCGCCGGCTGGTCCCCGTCATCAAGATCGTCACCGCTTTCACGATCGCGCACTCGATCACCTTGTCGCTGGCCGCGCTGGATCTCGTCGTCGTCACGGGCCGCATCGTGGAGCCGGCGATCGCAGCGTCGATCGTCTTCGTTTCCGTCGAAAATTTTGTCTCGCGCGACATCGACAGGCGCTGGCGCGTCGCCTTCCTGTTCGGACTGGTTCACGGATTTGGCTTTGCCGGCGTGCTTCGCGAGGTCGGCTTGCCGCCGAATGCGGTGGTGCCCGCTCTCGCTGCATTCAACGTCGGCGTCGAGATCGGGCAGATCGCGATCGTCGCGGTCGTGGTGCCGGTGCTGGCGTTGCTGGACCGGCTCACCATGGCCGGGCGCGGCGAACCGGTGAGGTCGGCAAGCCTGGTGTATGCGGTATCCGCGGCAATCAGCCTGCTCGGCAGCTGTTGGTTGATCATGCGCGTCTTCGAGGCTTGATCGCGCGCCACGCATTCGGCTCCAAATTCGATCGTTCGAGCGTCCGGCCTCTTGCCGTCCGCGGGCACCCAATTCCCATGGCGGTCGTGGCACTTGAGTTCACTCGCGAGCCCTGTATAGATCCTGATTAGAAATAGAATATCGTTCTATCCAATAGAACGATGGCCTTTGAGGGACGAAACGATGGAATCCGAACGCGTTCGTCGAGACACCGATCCACCGGTGCAGTTCACACCTGAGGCCGTGATCGCGGCCTTCAAGGAGATTCCCGATCTGTTGGCGGGCGACGCGGCGTTGACCGCGCGTGGCCGGTGGCTGGACGTCGACTGTCTGCTCGGGCCAAGCACGCAGCCCTTCCACGTCGCGATCCGCGCCGGACAGATCGTCGATATGATTCCGGCGCCGGTGCTGATGCGCTCATGGCGCTTCGCCTACCGTGCGACGCCCGCCGCGTTCGCCGCCTATTGGCAGACGATGCCGCCGGCCGGCTGGCATGACCTTCTGGCGTTGACCAAGCGCGGGCAGGCGACGCTCGAAGGCGAGATCCATCCCTTCATGACTCATCTCCAATATTTCAAGGATCTGCTTGCTCTGCCGCGCCGGAACGGCTTTGGAGGTGCGTCATGAGCGGCTTCATCGAGCCGATCATCGGCCGCTACGTCCATGTCGAGATCGACGGCGAGACCAACCGGATCTATTTCGAGGAGAACGGCAGCGGCATTCCCCTGGTCTGCCTGCACACCGCCGGCTCCGACGCGCGGCAGTGGCGCCATCTGCTGGCGGACGATGAATTCACCAAACATTTCCGCGTCATCGCCTTCGACATGCCCTGGCATGGCAAGTCCAACCCGCCCGATAGCCAATATGGCAGCGAATACCGGCTGACCACGGCCAGCTACACCGCGACCATCCGCGCGTTCTGCAAGGCGCTCGGGCTGGACAGGCCGGTAGTGATGGGTTGCTCGATCGGCGGCCGCATCGTCCTCAATCTCGCCATCGCGCATGCCAGCGAATTCCGCGCCTTGATCGGGCTCGAAGCCGCCGACTTCCAGCAACCCTGGTACGACACGGCGTGGCTGAATCGGCCCGACGTGCATGGCGGCGAGGTCTGCGCAGCCCTGGTGTCGGGATTGATCGCGCCGAACGGCCCCGAGGCCGCGCGCAACGAAACGCTGTGGGGCTACAAGCAGGGCGGTCCCGGTATCTTCAAGGGCGACCTCTATTTCTATCGCGTCGACGGCGATCTGCGCGGTCGCACCGGCAACATCGATGTCAACGCGTGCCCGCTCTACCTCCTGACCGGCGAATACGACTTCTCCTGTACGCCGGAGGACACGTTGCGCACCGCCGCCGGCATCCCCGGCGCGAAGGCGACCGTGATGGAGCGGCTCGGTCATTTTCCGATGAGCGAAAACCCGGATCAGTTCCGCCGCTACATCGCGCCGGTGCTGCAAGACATCCTCGATAAGCAAAGATTGTAAACGGGAGGCGTATGTTATGAAGTTGCGTTGGATGATGGCGGCCGTTCTGGCCGCGCAGGCGGGTGCCGCATTTGCAGCCGACAACGTCATCAGGATCGGCGTTCTCAACGACCAGTCCGGCGTATTCGCGGACAATGGCGGACGCGGCTCGGTCGCGGCCGCAAAGCTTGCCGCCGAAGATTTCGGCAACGAACTGCTCGGCAAGAAGATCGAGATCATCTCGGCCGATCACCAGAACAAGCCGGACATCGCTTCGGCCACGGCGCGAAAGTGGTTCGACAATGAAGGCGTCGACATGATCGCGGACGGCGCGGCATCGTCCGCCGGCTTTGCCATCCTCGAGGTCGCCAAGCAGAAGAACAAGATCTTCGTCATCTCCGGCCCCGGCTCGTCCGACTTCACGGGCAAGTCGTGCTCGCCCGTCAGCTTCCACTTCAATTACGACACCTATGCGCTGTCGAAGCTGACCAGCGACGCGATCACGCGGGCCGGCGGCAAGACCTGGTATTTCGTCACGGCCGATTATGCCTTCGGCCACGCGCTGCAGCGCGACGCCACGAAGTTCATCGAGGCGGCCGGCGGCAAGGTGATCGGCTCGGCCGCGCATCCGCTCGGCACCGCCGACTTCGCCTCCTTCCTGCTGCAAGCGCAGGGCTCCAAGGCCGACGTCGTTGGGCTCGCGACATCAGGCGCCGACGTGCAAACCGCAATCAAGCAGGCCGGTGAGTTCGGCGTCGTCGAGGGTGGCCAGAAGCTCGCCGGCCTGCTCGTCTTCATCACCGACGTGAATTCGCTCGGCCTGAAGGTCACGCAAGGCCTGCAGGTGACGACCTCGTTCTACTGGGATCTCGACGAGCAGACCCGCGCCTGGTCGAAGCGCTACGCTGGCCTGATGGACGGCAAGGTTGCCAGCATGGTGCAGGCCGGTGTCTACAGCGGCGTCCATCACTACCTTGCCGCCGTGAAGGCCGCCGGCACGACCGACACGACGGCCGTTGCCGCCAAGATGCACGAGCTGAAGGTCAACGACATGTACAACAAGGATGTCGCGATCCGCCCCGACGGGCGCGTGCTACTCACCATGTACCTGGTCCAGGTGAAAAAGCCGGAGGAGTCCAAGTACAAGTTCGACTACTACCGGATCGTCAGCTCCAAGGCGGGCGAAGAGGTGTTCCGGCCGATGAGCGAAGGCGGTTGCCCGCTGGTCAAGTAGCTGTGCCGGCCGGGCGGGATCAATTCTCGCCCGGCCGCGGGATTTCGAGGGAGAGTACGGAATGTCTGGTTCGATCGGGTTCATCGGTCTCGGTGTCATGGGCGAGCCGATCTGCCGCAACCTGTTGCGCAAGAGCGGGCGAACGGTGCTTGCGTTCGACCTTGCCGCGGAGCCGCTGGCGCGGATCGCTGCTGACGGTGCGGTCGCGGCGAAGTCGATCGCTGATGTCGTCGGCGGCAGCGAGACGATCTTCCTGTGCCTGCCCAGCGCCAGGCACGTGATGTCGGTATTCGCCGGGCTGTTGCCGGCGATCAGAAGCTGTCAGACCGTGATCGATCTCGGCACCTCCGATGTCGGTCAGACGCGCGCCTTCGCAAAACAGCTCTCCGACAAGGGCGCGCTCTGGATCGACGCGCCGATCGCGCGCACCCGGCAGGCGGCGCAGGACGGCACGCTCAGCGTCATGGTCGGCGCGACGCCCGCGCAGTTCGCCGTGGTCGAGCCGCTGATCCGGCATTTCGCCACCGATGTCACGCTCTGCGGCGGGACCGGTGCGGGGCAGGTGACGAAGATCCTGAACAACATGGTGCTGTTCGAGACGGTCAACGCGCTGGCCGAAGCCGTCGCGCTCGCCAAGCACAGCGGCGTCGAGCCGAAGCTGCTGCTGGAGACGCTGTCGAAGGGATCGGCGGACAGTTTTGCCCTGCGCAACCATGGCATGAAAGCGATCGTCGCCAAGGAGTTTCCGCTGCGGGCCTTCTCGACCGAATATGCCATGAAGGATCTGTCTTACGCGCTGGAGCTGGGCGCACAGGCTGGTCTGAGCCTTCGCGGCGCCGCGCTGATGCGCGAGATCTTCCAGGAGACGATCGACAAGGGCATGGGCGATGCGTACTTTCCTGTCATCGCCAAGCTGATCGATCCCTCCGGATTCCCGAACTAGGAGACCGCATGCCTTCGCCCGGTGTTGCCGCCGTCGACCGCGCCCTGAGCATTTTGGCGGCCTTCGAGGATGCGCCGGAGCCGATGACGCTGGCCGAGCTTGCCCGGCGCACGAAGATGTACAAGAGCACGCTGCTGCGGCTGATGGCATCGCTGCAGGAGTTCGGCTATCTCATTCAGCTTGCCGACGGCCGCTACCATCTCGGCCCGACGCCGTTCCGGCTCGGCGCGGTCTACCAGCGCAGCAACAACCTCCATGACCGTGTGATGCCGCTGCTGCGGCAGCTCGTGGCGGACGGGACCGAGAGTCCTTCGTTCCACGTGCGGCACGATGCCAGGCGCCGGCTGTGCGTCTTCCGCGTGGATTCCCAGCATTCGACGCTGGACCGCGTGGAAGCCGGCATGCTGCTGCCGCTCGATCGCGGCGCCGCCGGCCGGGTCATCCTCGCCTTCGACGGCGAGAGGGGCGACAGCTACGACGAGATTCGTGAAGACTGCATCGCCGTCTCCTTCGGCGAGCGCGATCCCGATTGCGCCGGGCTGGCCTGTCCGGTGTTCGGTCCCGGCGGCAAATGCGTCGGCGCGCTCTCGCTCTCGGGGCCGAAGCCGCGCTTCACGCGCGACAACATCAAGACGATGACGTCGCAACTGGTGAAGGCCGCCCTCCGCCTGACGCGCGCGCTGGGCGGGCCGACCGATCGGCTCGACGCCGCCTTGGCTGATACGGCCGAGGACGCGCGGCCCGCGCGCCGGGCACGGCGATAGAAGATTACTGCTTCTGCAGGAGCTTGAGCCGGCAGCGCAGTGCCTCGCGGATGTGGGCCCGCGCGAGTTGCTCGGCCTTGTCGCCATCACGCGCGGCGATGGCGGCGACGATGGCCTGATGCTCGTCATGGCTGGTCGAGGGACGTCCTGCGACCGTAAAGGTGGTTGGGCCGAGCAGGGCGATCCAGTCCTGCAATTCGCGCGAGGCGTTGTCGAGATAGCGGTTGCGCGCGGCGCGGCAGATCGCTTCGTGGAAGGCGCGGTTCAGCCTTGCCATGTCTCCTGCCGTCTCGGGGGTATCGGTCGCGGAGGCCGCGACGAAGGCCTGCTCGATGTCCCCGAGCGCTTCGATCTCGGTGGACGAGGCGTGCTCGGCGGCCAGCCGCGCGGCGGCGCCTTCCATGATCTCGCGCATGGCGTAGAGCTCGAGCACCTCCGAGATGTCGAGATTGCGCACGATCAGGCCGCGGCCGGCGGCGGGCTCGACGAAGCCGCGTGCCGCGAGGCGGCCCAACGCCTCGCGCACCGGCGTGCGGCTGACCTTCAGCCGCTGGGCGACCTCTTCCTCGCGCAGCCGATCGCCGGCACGATAGCTGCCGGCCTGCAACGCCTCGCAGAGCGAGCGGAACACGGCTTCTCCCAGCGCAACGCCACTGCTGCGCGCAATCGATCCGCCTGTCTTCGCCGGCCGTCTGGCCATGTTCCCTCGAGGCGCATCCTGCCCATGCAGAGATGCCGCTTGCACGATCTTTGTATATCTTTGTATACAAACGTGCGCAATGGCTGCCGGGCTTGACCGGGGCGGTCGGCGGGCAGAAAGTTTCCAATCTCGTCGCATCGGACAGACGGCATGAGCAGCAAGTACGACGTGCTGGTGATCGGGGGCGGCAATGCGGCGCTGTGCGCGGCGATCGCGGCGCGCCGCGGCGGTGCCTCGGTGCTGGTCCTGGAAGGCGCGCCGAAATTCTATCGCGGCGGCAACACGCGCCACACCCGCAACATGCGCTGCGCCCACGACGCCGCCACCGAAATCCTGACCGGCCCCTACGCCGAGGAGGAGTTCTGGGAGGATCTGCTGCGCGTCACCGGCGGCAAGACCGACGAGGTGCTCGCGCGGCACATGATCCGCGAGTCCAAGGACATCCTGAACTGGATCGTGGAGCAGGGCGTGCGCTGGCAGCCTTCGCTCGGCGGTACGCTGAGCCTCGGCCGGACCAACTCGTTCTTCCTCGGCGGCGGCCGCGCGATGCTGAACGCGCTCTATCTCACCGCCGAGCGACTCGGTGTTGACGTCGAATACGATGCCGAGGTCACCGACCTCGTGATCGAGGACGGCATGTTCCTCGCCGCGCGCCTGAAGCGGCCGGTGAATGGCGAGACCGAGATCCGTGCCACCTCATTGGTGGCCGCCGCCGGCGGGTTCGAGGCCAACATCGAATGGCTGAAGCAATATTGGGGCGAGGCCGCCGACAACTTCCTGATCCGCGGCACGCCCTATAACCGCGGCTCTATTCTCAAAATGTTGCTGGACAAGGGCGTGCAGCAGGTCGGCGATCCCACCCAGTGCCATGCGGTCGCGATCGACGCCCGCGCGCCGAAATTCGACGGCGGCATCATCACGCGGCATGACTCGGTCGTGTTCGGCATCGTCGTCAACAAGCATGCCCAGCGCTTCTACGACGAGGGCGAGGACATCTGGCCGAAGCGCTACGCCATCTGGGGCCGGCTGGTCGCGGCGCAGCCCGACCAGATCGCCTACATCATCTTCGATTCCACCGTCGTCACCAGCTTCATGCCGACGCTGTTCCCGCCGATCGCGGGGCAGACCGTCGCTGAGCTTGCCGGCAAGCTCGAGCTCGATCCGGCCGCGCTGGAGAAGACCATCGCCGAATTCAATGCCGCGGTACGCCCCGGCACCTTCGACCACACCGTCCTGGATGACTGCGTGACCGAGGGCATCATGCCGCCGAAGACGCACTGGGCGCGCAGGATCGAGACGCCGCCTTATCTCGCTTACCCGGTGCGGCCCGGTATCACCTTCACCTATCTCGGCACGCGCGTGAACAGGGAGGCGCGGATGCTGATGGCCGACGGCAAGCCGTCCGGCAACATGTTCGCGGCCGGCGAGATCATGGCCGGCAACGTGCTCGGCAAGGGTTACGCCGCCGGCATGGGCATGACCATCGGCAGCGTGTTCGGACGGATCGCAGGGCGGGAAGCGGCGAAACATGCACGGAACTAGGATTCTCGACGAGGCCGACCGTCTGATGACGGTCTGCAATTCCTGCCGCTACTGCGAGGGCCTGTGCGCGGTGTTTCCCGCCATGGAGATGCGGCGCGCCTTCTCCGACGGCGATCTCAACTATCTCGCCAATCTCTGCCATTCCTGCGGCGCTTGCTATGTCGACTGCCAGTTCTCGCCGCCGCACGAGTTCAACGTCAACGTTCCCAAGACACTCGCCGTCGCGCGCGCCGAGTCCTACGCGGCCTATGCCTGGCCGGGCGCGCTGTCCGGCGCCTTCGCGCGCAACGGCCTCGTCATCAGCATCGTCGCCGCGCTCAGCATGGCGGGTTTCATCCTCGGCTTTGCTGCCCTGCACGACCGCAGCGTGCTGTTTGGCGTGCACACCGGTCCCGGCGCCTTCTACAAGCTGATGCCGCACAATGCGATGGCCGCCTTGTTCAGCGCCGCATTCCTCTACGCCGTCCTGGCGCTGGTCATGAGCGTGCGCGCCTTCTGGCGCGACATCGGCCCCGCCGTCAGTGGCCGCGCCGACGGCGGCTCGATCTTCCAGGCGATCCGCGATGCCGGCGAGCTGCGCTATCTCCATGGCGGCGGCGTCGGCTGCTATAACGAGGACGACAAGCCGACCGACCGGCGCAGGCTGTATCACCACCTGACTTTCTACGGCTTCATCCTGTGCTTCGCCGCGACGTCGGTGGCGACGCTCTATCACTATCTGCTCGCGCGCGAGGCGCCGTATCCGTGGTGGGACCTGCCCGTCGTGCTCGGCACGCTCGGCGGCATTGGCCTCGTCGTGGGACCGGCCGGGCTGTTCTTGGCGAAGCTGCGCAGGGCGCCGGAATTGCTCGACGATAACAGCTACGGCATGGATGTCGGCTTCATTGCCATGCTGTTCCTGACCGGTCTCACGGGCATGCTGCTGCTGTTCATGCGCGAGACCGCCGCGATGGGGCCGCTGCTGGCGCTGCATCTCGGGGCGGTGTTCGCGCTGTTCATCACCATGCCCTATGGCAAGTTCGTGCACGGCATCTATCGTTTCGTCGCCCTGGTTCGCTATGCGCAGGAGCGCCGTACGGCATCGTGACGGCTACCCGGGCTTGAAGCGGCCGTCGTGCAGGAAGGCGATGGTCTGGTCGATCACGGTGGCATGACGCGGCAGCCCGGTATGGGACACCTTCACGACGATATGGTCGGCCATGCCTGAAAGCATCGCGCTTTGCACCGAGACACGTCCGTCATTCGGCTTCGGCAGAACCAGCAGGCCGGCGACGGGGTCGATGAAGCGGCTTCCCGCGATCACGCCGACGGGATAGTCCACGGCGGGCAGCGAGTCGGACCGAGAGCCCGTCGTGAGCTCGAGCCCTGCGGGCCCATAGAAGGCGCGGTAGACACGGGATCCGCTCAGGAGATCGGCGACTTCGCTGCCGTTGTTCGGCGTGCCCAGCATCACGACGCCGGCAAGCCGGTCCGGTCTGTATTTCGCGATATAGGCGCGCGCCACGAGGCCGCCCATCGAATGCGCAACGAAGTGCAGCGGCGCGTCACGTTGGGCAAAGCCGTCAACGGCTTCGTGAATGTCGCCCGCGAGCGCTGCGATCGGCTTTTTGCGGCTGGGATAGTCGATGTTGAGTGTCTTGAACCCGCTGGCCCGGAGCGCGCGTTCCAACTTCGTCAGGGATGCCGAGGTTCGCGCGATGCCGTGAAGCAGAACCACTCCCGGGCATCGCGCGTCGCCTGATCGAGGCACCTCGTGCATTCGTCTTACGCCACCTCGCGCTCCGGCGCGGAAGCCTGCTCGCGGGCCATCGTCGTTGCCGTGACATAGTCGGTCTTGCCGGTGCCGAGCAGCGGCACCTTGTCGATCACCATGATCGCCGCGGGAACGGTGAGCTCGCTTGCGCCGACCACCTTGGCCTGGGCCTGCATCGCGCTGCGCTCGGCGGTCTTCTCCGTCGTCAGCAGCACGATGCGCTCGCCCTTGCGCTGGTCGGGGATCGACACGGCGACCGAGCCGGCCTGCGGCCACAGCGCCGTCGCGATGGCCTCGACCGCCGACAGCGAGACCATTTCGCCCGCGATCTTGGCAAAGCGCTTGGCGCGACCCTTGATCGTGATGAAGCCGGCGGCGTCGATCGCCACGATGTCGCCGGTGTCGTGCCAGCCCTCGGGGAGCTTTTCGAGCACACCAGGATTTTCGGCCCTGAGGTAACCGAGCATCACGTTCGGGCCGCGCACGGAGAGACGCCCGCCTTCCTCGATGCCGGGAACCGGATCGAGGCGGCTTTCCATCAGCGGCGAGAGGCGGCCGACGGTGCCGGGGCGGTTGGCCATCGGCGTGTTCATCGCCAGCACCGGTGCCGTCTCGGTCACGCCATAACCTTCGAGGATGCGGATGCCGTAGCGCTCCATGAACACCTGCCGCGTGCGGTCCTTGACCGCCTCGGCGCCGGCAATCACGAGCCGCAGGGTGCGGAAGTCGTAGGCATGCGCCGAGCGGGCGTAACCGGTGAGGAACGTATCGGTACCGAACAGGATCGTGGCGCCGGTCTGGTAGATCAGCTCGGGCACGATCCGGTAATGCAGCGGCGAGGGGTACATGTAGATCGGGATGCCCGCCAGCATCGGCATCATCATGCCACCGGTCAGTCCGAACGAGTGGAACACCGGCAGCACGTTGAACACCTTGTCATTGGCATTGGCATCGACCCGCGCCAGCGCCTGCGCCGCGTTGGCGAGGATGTTGCGATGGGACAGCGCCACGCCCTTGGGCGTACCTTCCGAACCCGAGGTGAACAGCACCACGGCCGGATCGCTCGCCTGGCGAATGACGCGCGGCGTCGTGCCGGCGAGCAGGCCCTTGATCTTGTCGGCCACGCCGATCGAGGCGCGGACGTCTTCGAGGTAGACGACGCGCGCCTCCGTGGAGATCGCGGCCATCAGCTTGTCGAGCTTGCCCTTCTCGATGAAGGCCTTCGATGTCAGCACGGTCTTGACCTGCGCGGCCTTCATGGCGGCGAGGACGTTGACCGGGCCGGCCGAGAAGTTGAGCATCGCCGGCACCCGGCCGATGTTCTGCAGCGCCATGAAGACGACGGCGACGCCCGCGGAGTTCGGCAGCAGCACGCCGACATTCTCGCCGACGTCGGTGCCGATCTCGAGCTTGCGGCTGAGAACCTGCGCGCCGAGGATCAGCTTGCGATAGGTCAGCTTGGTGCCGAGCGCGTCCTCGATGATGACCTTGCCGGTGTCGCGGTCGCGATAGGCGTGCCCGAGCGCTTCGAACAGCGAGTGATCGAGCATGGCGTTCTTCACCAGGGCGTCGATCATCACGTCCTGGAGCGCAGCGCCTGCGGCATTGCGGCGTGCCTTGCCCTTCAGCGCGGCATCGACCGGCAGCTTCACAGGCGGCAGGATGGTGACCGTCACCCGCGGAAACCACGAGCGCTTGATCTGGCTGGAGTTGAGGTAGCTGAGATGCGAACGCTGCGCGCCTTCGATGCGCACGGGCACGACCACGGCGTCGGCCTTGTCCGCGATCATCGCGGTGCCGTCATAGACCTTCATCAGCGAACCGGAGACGGTGATGCGTCCCTCCGGGAAGATCACGACAGGCTCGCCGGCGGCGACCAGCTTGATCAGGTCGCGCGCGGCCAGCGGCTTGGTCGGGTCCATGGTGTAGTGCTTGACGACACGCAGGAACGGCTTGGCCCACCAGGCCTTGGCGATGCCGGTATCGACCGCGAAGCTCGCGTCGATCGGCAGCACGGCGTGCAGCAGCGGGCCGTCGATCAGGCTGACATGGTTTGGCGCGATCAGCATGCGCGTGCCCGGAGGCGGCAGGTTTTCGAGGCCACGGACCTCGGTGCGGAACAGCGCGCGGAACAGGAGGCCGCCGAAATCGCGCACGCCTTCCTTGCCCCACTTGGTCAGCACGAACCACACCGCGCCGAAGCTGGCGACGCCGAGGCCGAAGAAGATCCAGCCGACATGAACTCCGCCGGCCTGCAGCAGCGCGACGAACAGCGAGCCGACCACCATGAAGGCGGCCTGCAGCACGTTGCCGGCCGCGATGATGCGGGCGCGCTCGTTCGGCGCCGACCAGGCTTGCACGGCGGCGAAGGACGGAACGACGAACAGGCCGCCGCCGAATGCGAAGGCGACGAAGTCGACCAGCATGCGCAAGCCCGCGAACGATGTCGCGAAGTCGAGCGCGGCGATGTCCTGGCCCTTGGCGGTCACGGCGATGGCCCAGGCGAGATCGAGGCCGGCAAAGCCCATGATGATGGCGCCGATCGGCACCAGCGCAAGGTTGGGGCGAACGTGGCTGAGGCTCGCGGCGAACAGCGAGCCGATCGCGATGCCGATCGCGAAGACCGCAAGGCACAGCGTCACCACGCCCTCGGTGCCGCCGACGACCTCCTTGACCAGCGCCGGCAGCAGCGACAGCACGATGGCGCCGACCAGCCAGAACCAGGACACGATCACGGTGCCGTCCCACAGGCGGTGGTCGGCGTGCAGGGTCTTGAGAAGGCTGACCGTCGAGGTCCAGGGATTGGCATCGACGGGCAGGTCGGGCGCCGACGGTGTCGTCTGCGGAATGCGCGAAGCAAAGGCCCAGGACAGCAGGGCCAGCACGACCACCGCGGATGCAACCCAGCCCATATGCGCGGAGCCGGCCACGAACTGGCCGCCGGCGACGGTGCCGAGCAGGATGGCCATGAAGGTCGCGCCTTCCACCAGCGCGTTGCCGGTCGCGAGCTCGCCGAGCTCGAGCTGGTCCGGAAGCATGGCGTATTTCACGGGGCCGAACAGGGCGGCGATGACGCCGAACAGCGCGAGCGCTGCGAACAGCAGCGGCACCGAGTGCAGGAAGAAGCCGGCTGCGGCAAAGCCCGCGGCGAAGATCTCGGCGAATTTGAGCCGCCTTGCAACGACGGATTTGACGTATTTGTCGGCGAGTTGGCCGCCGAGCCCGGACAGGATGAAATAGGGGAAGATGAAGACGGCGCCTGCCACCGTGACCAGCGCATCGCCGTGGCCGGTCGCGGCGCTGTAAAGCAGGATGATGACGAGCGCGTTCTTGAGCACGTTGTCATTGAGCGCCGAGAAGAATTGCGCCCAGAACAGTGGCGCAAAGCGGCGTGACGACATCAATTCCCTGATCATGACTAGTCCTGTTTTGGAAAGGCAGCCTGAGGTTGTTACGTTGTCTGTGAAACCTCACGACCGGAAGCGCATGGGGAGAACGATTGCACGGCGAAGATGTTGCCGGCCTGCTCCGTCCCCTGGGTTCCTCCGATCCTGTTGGTCTCCAACTGGTCTCGTTAGGTTCGCAAATATCTGATCGCGGCCGCGTCAGCCGCGCTTAATCCGGATATGGCCCGGACGATGAGGAAACCTGAACCACCTTGCGGAGGCCAGCGGGTTCGACCTCGAATGTCCGGACATGGTGAGTCCTTCGTTGCAACCGGATCCGGGATTCGGGCCGCATCTGAGGGGCACGGCCACACTCAGCTCAGGTCAGATGGGAGAGATGGCGAAAGGGCGAGAAGCGGCCGAGAACGCTGAACCTGCGGCCTTCGAGGCGTGCACGATCGCGGCTCGCCCGCCACATCCGGAAGGTCGCGCGCCGTTCGGCGAGCACGCCGGCGACGTCGCAGGCATTGGCGATACGATTGATCGGCGCCATGGCGATCCGCAGCAGGGCCTTGCCAAATCCGGTCACGAGGGCGGCGGCGTCGTCGATGAAGGTGGTGGCGATATCAACAGCGAGGGTTTGCATTTTGGTCGTCTCCAGGTTAATTTGAACAATGTTCACATGAGTAGCTTGAAAATGAACAATGTTCAAGAAGAATCGCTGCGGGACCAGAAAAAAAATCGGCGGCGTCTCCAGATCCTGGAGATCGCGCGCGGCATCATCGCGGCTAAGGGATTGAGATCGTTGAAGGTTCGCGACGTTGCGGAGGCCGCCGGCTGTTCCGTCGGGAGCGTCTATAACGAGTTCGGGGACTTCGACGGGGTGATCCTGACCGTCAATCGGGAAACGGTGCAGGCCCTTACAGCCCGGCTGCGCGGGGTTCCGGCTGATGATCCGGTGCGCCAGCTCTACGGGCTCGCCGCGACCTACCTCGAATTCTTCGCCGAACACGCCAATCTGCTGCGCTCGCTGTTCGAGCACCGCATGGAGGACGACCGTCCCTATCCCGACGACATCCTGCAGATGGTGATGGATGCTTTCGCGCTGATGCATCCGCCCCTGGTGCGACTGCTGCCGGATGCGGACGACGTGAAGATCGCGCTGCTGTCACGCACCCTGTTTTCCGCCGTGCACGGCATCATTTCGCTCGGCCTTGAAGAGCGCATGGTCGCCGTGCCGCCGCAGATGCTGCGTCAGCAGGTCGAACAGTTCGTCGACACCCATCTCGCGGGTCTCGGGATTTTGCCTTTGCAGTGAACAGTGCGGGCGACCTCAGGCCCGTGCAGCTTCGCGCGGCCGTGTTGCAACGACGATGACATCAGGCCTTCCGCCGTCGACCTGAACACGGTTGCGTCCCTTATCCTTGGCGCGATAGCAGGCGGCATCCGCGCGCCGCATCGCGTCCTCGAGCGTGGTGTCGCGGTCGGCGATGCAGGCGACACCGATGCTGGCGGTCACTGCAAAGCAGCGATCGTCCCAGGCGAAGGTGAACATCTCCAGCGCGCGCCGCAGCCGTTCGGCGATATCGACCGCGCTCGCGGGCGAGCACTGCGGCAGGATCAGGCCGAATTCGTCGCCGCCGAGGCGCGCCACCAGGTCGTACGGGCGCCGTTCCTGTTGCAGGAGGCGCGAGATCTGGCAGAGAAGGCGATCGCCAGCGAGGTGCCCGCAGGTGTCGTTGACGTTCTTGAACTGATCGAGATCGAGCAGGATCAGGCTCAGCGAACCTGCCGCGGCAACGTCCAGCTCGCTTTGCAGTCGCGCCTCGAACGCGCGGCGGTTGGACAGGCCGGTCAGCCAGTCGTGCGACGCCTGGAAGGCCAGGCGTTCCTTCTCGGCATGCAGGGCGTCTTCGAACGCCTGTCGTTGCAGCACCAATCGTCTGGTGTGCCAGACCAGGAGCAGAACGAGCGTGATGGCGGTGACGATGTTGATGCCGGTCAGCGTCAGCTTGATGGCGCGGGAGCCCTCGCCGAGGACGGTCGAGAACCGGTTGGCATGGACCGTGAACTGGGCGTTGAGCTCGGAGAGCCGTGACGACAGCACTTGCAGGCGGCGTGCGTCCTGAACAGGACCGTTCTCCCACTCGGAGCGGATGACCTCGCCGAAGATGCTCAGCTCCAGCAGCATGGGGTCGGTAGCGGCCCACTCGCGGATCGCTTCCTGCAGGAAGCTGACGCGGTTGAAGTATCGAAACAGCCAGATCAGTCCCGGAACGTCGTCGGGATGATTGCCGCCTTGCAGAAAGCCGATGCGGGCCGCCTCGACGTCGACCGGATCGCGCTCGAGTGCCCAGCGCGCGAACTCGTCGCCGATGGGAACGGCGAGCGAGGCCTGGTATTGCACGAACTGGCTGGCCTCACCCGAATGCAGATAGAGATTGAGGAAATAGACGGCATTCTTCTGCGAGCGCGACCACATCGCCTCGCCCGCGACATAGGCGCGGACCGAAGACATCACCTCGAGACTGAATCCCGCGACCGTCGCCTGCAGCACGACGACCATCACGAAAGGCGAGACGAGCTTGATGACGTGAAGGAAGCTGCGTTCCTTCATCGACGTCGCTGTTCTGCGAAACACCCTGCGTTCCCCAAATCGCGCCATGCCCCCAGCGGAGCGATGCGACTGCAACGCGAAGTAGATGCGATGGTTGCTTAACTCCAGCTGAAATGCATGCAGGACCGCATCGCAGGGTGAAAGCGTCGTGAAACGATTGGGCGCAGATTGCTTCAAATGCCGGGGAAATGGGCGAACCCGCGCGTCACGTTTGCCGCACGCACCTTACTCGACGAAGAGACCCGGGTGCGCGGCTAGACCAGCACCGGCTTGCGCACGCGGCCGGCGTCGCCGAACACGCGCAGGTACCGCTCGATCTCCGAGGGCATGCCGGTCGCCTTCTCCGGATTGTCGGAGAGCTTGACGGCGGGATGGCCGTCGACCGACGACACCTTGCAGACCAGCGAAATCGGATCGAGATTGAACGAGCCGTCCGGCGTGCAGCCGACGAAGTCGTTGGTGAGGTTGGTGCCCCAGCCGAAGGAGAGCCGCACCCGGCCGGCAAAGTGATGATAGGTCTCCTCGATCGAGCCGACATCCATCGCGTCGGAAAAGACGAGCAGCTTGTCCTTGGGATTGCGACCCTTCTTCTCCCACCAGGCGATGATCTCCTCGCCGGCCTGGATCGGCGGCGCGCTGTCGGGCCGGAAGCCTGTCCAGTCGGCGACCCATTCCGGCGCATCGCGCAGGAAGGCCTTGGTGCCGAAGGCATCGGGCAGTGCGATCAGAAGGTTGCCGCCATAGGTCTGGCGCCACTGGTCGAGAATGCGATAGGGCGCCCAGCGCAATTCCTCGTCGTCCTTGGCGAGCGCGGCCGCGACCATCGGCAGCTCATGCGCATTGGTGCCGATGGCTTCGAGATCGTTGTCCATTGCGAGCAGCACGTTGGAGGTGCCGATGAAGGACGAGCCGAGGCCCTCCTTCACCGCCTCCACGCACCAGCGCTGCCAGAGGAAGCCGTGCCGGCGGCGGGTGCCGAAGTCGGACAGGCGCAGATTTTCCAGCTTGCGCAGCCGCTCCACCTTGGTCCAGAGCTTGGCCTTGGCGCGGGCGTAGAGCACGTCGAGCTCGAAGCGGCCGCGGCCCTTGATCGCCGCGCGCGAGCGCAGCTCGTTGAGGATTGCAAGCGCCGGGATCTCCCACATCGAGGTGTGAGTCCACGGTCCGTGGAAATGCAATTCGTACTGGCCCTCGACCTTGCGCAGCTCGTATTCGGGAAGGCGGAATTCGGCCAGCCAACGGATGAAGTCCGCCGAGAACATGTGGGTCTTGCCGTAGAACGTATTACCGGCAAGCCAGATCAGCTCTTTCTTGCTGAAGCGGATGGTGCGGGCGTGATCGAGCTGGGCCCGCAGCTCGCCCTCGTCGATGATCTCGGCAAGCCGGACATGGCGCGAGCGGTTGATCACCGAGAACGTCACCTGCTGATCCGGGTAGTCCTCCCGAATCATTTGCAACATCAATAGCTTGTAGAAGTCGGTATCAAGCAGGCTGCGGATGATGGGATCCAGCCGCCAGCTGTGATTGTAGGTCCGGCTTGCAATATCGGTCACTGTCATGGGGCGATTTTAGCGCGGCTCCCTTTGCGCAACCAGTGGGTTTGGCGAGGGGTGGTCTTCCGGAAGACGGTATCGGCCATCAAGCTTTGGCGGCCGTCGCCGCCACCGTCTCGAGCTGGCTCCTGACCCAACGATGGGCCGGGTCTTTCTGGTAGCGCTGGTGCCAGACCATGAACATCGGCAGCTCGGCCAGCGTCTGGGTCCGGGAGGCCAGCGGAATCCGCGTTTGCGCGAAACCGCGCATGATCCCGGACGCCAGCAGGCTCGGCATGCTCGCCAGCATCTGCGAGCCGCGAAGGAAGGACGGCACGCCGGAGAAGCTCGGCACCGAGATCGCGATGTCGCGGTGAAGACCGTTGGCCGCAAGCCGGCGGTCGAAGTCGAGCCGCTCGTTGTCGGTGTAGACCACCGTGATGTGCCGCGCCGCGAGATAGGCACCGCGGCCGGTCGGGGCGGTGCGCATCTTGGGATCGAAGTAGCAGACGTAATGATCGCTCAAGAGGCGCTTCTGCACGATATCGACACCGGATGGCGGCAGCGGCGTGATCAGGACGTCGCAGCGGTTTTCGCGCAGCATCGCAGGCGAGGGCGACTGCGAGGGGATCACGCGCAGGTTCAGGCCTTTCACTTGAGCTGCGACATGAGCGAAGAAACGCGGCAGCAGCAGATCGCGCTGGAAGTCGTTGGCGGCGATCGTCAGCGAAAGCTGCGCGCGGGCCGGCTCGAACGTGACACCACCGGCAAAGCTCCGCATCTCGTCGATCAGCGCCCGTGCCTTCGCAGCGAGGGCCTGGGCATGCGCGGTGGCGACGATGCCGCGGCCGGATTTCGCGAACAGCGGATCGCCGGCGATCCGCCGCAGCTTGTTCAGCCCGTGGCTGACGGCGGATTGCGTCAGGCCGAGCCGCGTCGCCGCCGCGGTGACCGATCCCTCCTCCAGCACGGCGAGGAACAGTTCGAGGGCGTGGCCGTCCAGGGTCAAATGATCGATTTCTTTCATGCAATATATTATAATCGATCTATTTATCCGTGGAATAGTCCGCACCATGATCTCCCGATAAGTCGCGCGTCCGGACCGGGCGCCTCAGGGAGAGACACGATGAATGCCCAGGCGTCAGCCTTGCGGGATCCCCGCCTCAACCGTCCCGAGCCATTGACGCCGCCGCTCGGCGATGGCGGCTTCTTTCAGCGCGATCGCGCCATCCATCCGCCCGCACATGCGCCCGGCTACAAATCCTCGGTGCTGCGCTCGCCGCGGCAGGCATTGTTGTCGCTGGAGAATTCGATTTCGGAGATCACCGGGCCGGTGTTCGGCCACAACGATCTCGGCCCGCTCGACAACGATTTGATCCGCAACTACGCCAAGGACGGGGATCCCGTCGGCGAGCGCATCATCGTCCATGGCCGCGTGGTCGACGAGACCGGCCGGGGCGTGCCGAACGCGCTGGTCGAGTTCTGGCAGGCCAATGCCGGCGGCCGCTACCGGCACAAGAAGGACACCTATCTGGCGCCGATCGATCCGAATTTCGGCGGCTGCGGCCGCGCGCTGACCGACGACACCGGCTATTACTATTTCCGGACCGTGAAGCCGGGACCCTATCCCTGGCGCAACTACGTCAACTCCTGGCGTCCCGCCCACATCCATTTCTCGGTGTTCGGCTCGGGCTTTGCGCAGCGGCTGATCACGCAGATGTATTTCGAGGGCGATCCGCTGATCCCGATCTGTCCGATCCTGACGACGATCCCGGACAAGGATGCGCTCGATCGCCTCGTGGCACCGCTCGACCTCAACGCCTCGACGCCGTTCGACTCGCTGGCTTACCGCTTCGACATCGTGCTGCGCGGCCAGCGTTCCACCTATTTTGAAAATCGCACCGCGGGGAACTGAGTCCATGCCGCAGCCGCTCAACTATCTCAAGGAAACCGCCTCGCAGACGGCCGGGCCTTACGTCCATATCGGACTGATCCCCGCCATGGCCGGCTTCGACATTTTCGAGAAGAATTTTTCCAACGTGCTGGTGACGCCGGATACCGAGGGCGAGCGCATCACGCTGGAGGGCAAGGTGCTCGACGGCACCGGTACGCCGCTGCGCGACGTGCTGCTCGAGATCTGGCAGGCCAATGCCAGCGGCCGCTACAATCATCCGGCCGATCGTTCGGCCGGCGCGTTGGAGCAGGAGTTTCGCGGCTGGGGCCGCGCCGGCTCCGACTTCGAGAGCGGTCTCGTGACCTTCGAGACCATCAAGCCCGGCGCGATCACCGACAAGGCGGGCCGCGCATGCGCGCCGCACGTCAACGTCTGGATCGTCGCACGCGGCATCAACATCGGCCTCAACACCCGGCTCTATTTCTCGGACGAAGAGGCGGCCAACGCCGCCGACCCCGTGCTCAACCTGATCGAGCAGCCGTCCCGGCGCTCGACCCTGATCGCCAAGCGCGGCGAGCGTGCCGGCAAGGTCGTGTATTCCTTCACGATCAATCTGCAGGGGCCCGAGGAGACCGTATTCTTCGACGTGTGAGGCTTCAGGTCTCTTCGCCATGGAGCTGCGCGCGGAAGGCGCGCGGTGACACGCCCGTGGCTGCGGCATAGACGCGGCTGAAATAGGCGGGGTCCTCGAAGCCGAGCGTGTAGGCGATCGTCGAGACCGGCAGATTGGTGTAGACGAGGTTGCGCCGCGCCTCGCGGATCAGCCGGTTGAGGATCAGGTGCGAGGCGGTGTCGCCGGTCGCGGCCCGTGTGATCCGGTTGAGATGCGTCGGGGTGACGGCCAGCGCCTCGGCGTAGTCGGCGACGCTCCAGCGCTCCAGATGATGCTGCTCCAGCAGCGCCTCGAAGCGGCGGAACAGGCTGGACTCGACCGTGCCGGCGCCGCCGCTCTCGCTCGTGAGTGCGCGCGCCACCAGCCCGATCATGGCGGACGACAAGGCGCGCAGCACATGGGCGCGGCCGAAATCGCGCGCGGCGTGTTCGGCGAAGATCTGCTTCATGGTAGCGCGGATCTGCGGCGTGCCGCGCACCACGGCCGAACGAGCCAGCGCACCGCGCAGGCCCTCGGCGGCAAGCAGCGCTTCGTCCAGGATCTCCGCGGCGATCGTCAGCACCCATCCTTGCGTGTCGGGCACGAAGCGGAAACCGTGAACGTGGCCGACCGGCACGTTGACGACCTGCATCGGCTTCAGCGGCACCACGCGGCCATCCAGCGTCGCTTCGCCGCCGCCGCGCTCGATCAGCAGAACCTGGTGCAGCCGGGCATGGCGGTGCACGGCCAGCGTCCAGTCGTGCAACACCGAGCGGGACGCGATGGTCTCGCAATGCACGACGTCGGGCAGATCGCCGGACTCGCCGAACAGATTGTAGATCCGGATCGCGGGGGCTGCACTTCTCATGTTCGAATAGTACAAGACAATGGCGAAAGCCTCCATCGGTCTGCGGCATCAAATCTGCAAAAAAGTGCCGACGGGAGGACGCAAGAATGAAAGTTCAGGTCTGTATCATCGGCGGCGGGCCGTCCGGGCTGTTGTTGTCGCAGCTCCTGCACCTCAAGGGCATCGACACGATCGTGCTGGAAAAGTACAGCCGCGACCATGTGCTCGCCCGCATCCGCGCCGGCGTGCTCGAGCACGGCTTCGCCAAGTTGATGCGCGAGGCGCAGTGCGGCGAGCGGATGGACCGCGAGGGCGAGATCCACACCGGCTTCGAGATCGCCCATGACGGCGTGTTGTCCAAGATCGATCTGCACAAGCATTCCGGCGGCAACTCCGTGCTGGTCTACGGCCAGACCGAGCTGACGCGCGACCTCTACGAGGCGCGCGACCGCGTCAGTGGCAAGGTCGTGCATAATGCCGAGGACGTGACGCCGCACGATCTGACGTCGGACCGGCCCTACGTGACCTACCGGTCGAACGGCGAGACCGTCCGTGTCGACTGCGACTATATCGTCGGTGCTGATGGCTTCCACGGCGTCAGCCGCAAGTCGATCCCGAAGGACGTGCTGCGCGAATACGAGAAGGTCTATCCGTTCGGCTGGCTGGGCGTGCTGTCGCGCACCAAGCCGGTGTCGCCGGAGCTGATCTATGTGAAGCACGAGCGCGGCTTTGCGCTTTGTTCTTTGCGCTCGCAGGTGCTGAGCCGCTACTATGTCCAGGTGCCGCTGACCGACAAGGTCGAGGATTGGTCGGACGAGGCGTTCTGGGCCGAGCTGAAGCGCCGCCTGCCGGACCAGGTCGCCGGCAATTTGATCACGGGGCCGTCGATCGAGAAGAGCATCGCGCCGCTGCGCAGCTTCGTCGCCGAGCCGATGAGCTATGGCCGGCTGTTCCTCGCCGGCGATGCCGCGCACATCGTGCCGCCGACGGGCGCGCGCGGGTTGAACAGTGCCGCCTCCGACATCTATTATCTCTACCACGCCATGCTCGCGCATTATCAGAGCGGCGATGATTCCGGCCTCAAGGGCTATTCGGCCAAGGCGCTGGCGCGGATCTGGAAGGCGCAGCGCTTTTCCTGGTGGATGACGATGCTCTTGCATCGCTTTCCCGACCGCCTCGACTACGAGGATCGTCTGCAGCAGACGGAGCTGGAGTACCTGCTCTCGTCCGAGACCGCGCAGCGCCTGCTTGCGGAGAATTACGTGGGGCTGCCGTTCTAGGGGAATGCCCACTTCACCCTCCCCTGGAAGGGGAGGGTAAGAGGTTGCTACTTTCCTTCCAGCGTATTCACGGCTGTCCAATCCGGCGGCGGTGGATTTGCGGTGAATGCCCGCGCGCGCCTCGCAAACTGCGCCGACGCCGGATCGGTGTCCGCCATCTGTCCGAACGCGTTGGCCGCCTCGGCAAAATCCCGCGCGCGCCAGCGGGCGAGGCCCTCCGCATAGGCGGCAGCCACTTTCGTCTGACCGGCGCTCTCCGCCCCCGTTTCCGCCAGCGGCTCGAACACCCTGATCGCCTCACCGCGGCCGAGCACCCGGATCGCGTCGAGCTCGCGCCAGGCGAAAGCATCGCCGGTCTGTGCCATCGTGGTTTCGGAGGCCATGATCGCGGTGCCGTAATATTTGTTGGCGCCCTCGAGCCGCGAGGCGACGTTCACGGTGTCGCTCATCACCGTGTAGTTGAAGCGCCGGCGCGAACCGATATTGCCGACCACGGCCTCGCCGCTGTTCAGCCCGATACGGTGCGACAGGCGATGGCCGGCGAAGGCGGGGTGATGGGCGTTGAGCTCCGCCAGCTTCTTGTGGCACGTCAGCGCGGCGCGAACCGCGTTGGTTGCGTGTGCGGGATCGTCGGCCGGCGCGCCGAACATGGCGACGATGGAATCGCCGATATATTTGTCGACATAGCCGCCATGGCTTTCGATGATGTCGGTCATGGCGGACAGATATTCGTTCATCAGCGTCACCAGCTCGTCCGGCGTCATGGTCTCGGCAATCGACGAGAAGCCGCTGAGGTCGGAGAAGAACATGGTGACGCTCCGCATCTCGCCGCCGAGTGCGGGCATCTTGCCCGACGCCACCATGGAGTTGATGACCTCGGGGGCGAGATAGAGGGCAAAGCTCTTGCGCAGGAACCGCTCGTCACGGTCGGCCAGCACGAAGCGGTAGCCGATCATCGATGCGAGAGCCGTAAGGCCCGCGAGCGTCGGCTCGGTCAGCGGCAGTGCGAGGGCGTGTATGAAAGCTGCGACCGCAATCGCCGCATAGACGGCGGTGGATGCGAGCCAGACGATCGCGGCGGTGGTCGGTGCGAAGGCGCAGGCCGCGCAGGCGATGATCGCGGCAAATGCGATCGTGAGAATGGTGCGCAGGGGAAAGCCGAGCTCCGTGACCGCGTCGTGCTCGATCAGGTTTCGCACCACGGTGGCGTGCACGAAGACACCCGCGACGTCGCTGCGGGCTTTCTGCGGCGTGCTTGCCGGCGCGGGCAGGGCGCACCGCTCTGCCGGCGTTCCATCATGGCCGCCGGACAGGCGCATCGAGGTGAGCTTGCGGTCCTCGAAATTCAGGATCGTGCCGAGCAGCACGACCTTGCCGTCGAAAGCGCGGCGAAAGAAGTCGCGATCACCCTTCTCGACGCAGGCGCGCAAATCGGCGAAGGAGTAGGTCGGGATGTCGCGCCCGAGCCCGCGGAAGTTGAGCGCCACTGTGTTGGGGACGGCGCTCGGGATCGCGTAGCCGGACAATTCGGTCGCGCCAGACGGTGCAATCTGCAGCTTTGCGCCCGTCGCGCGCGCAGCAAGCTCGACCGCCATCGCAGGCACCGGCCGTCCCTCGATGGCAAAGCTCAGCGGCATTCGCCGGATGACGTCGTCGTGGTCGGTGTGGACATTGAGCGCCCGGACGGTGTTGCGCACCGCCACCTGCTGGGCGCGATAGGGCACTTCCGGATGGTCGTTGCTGAGGATTTCGCCGAGCACCAGTTTGCCGCCGTCGGAAATCTGCCGCAGCGCGATCAGATAATCCCGGTCGAAACCTTTCACGCGGCCGCCAAGGGCGGTGTCGCCGAAGGGAATTTCCGACTGCTCGATCGAATTCTTGAAGATGACGTCGAAGCCGATGACCTTGGCGCCGCCCTCGGTGATGCTGCCGAGCACCCGGCCGATCTCGCGCGTCCAGGTTTGCGTCGGCGATCCCTGGAAAGGTGGGGTCTCGTACGTTTCCCCGTCGATCGCCACGACGACGACGGGTGACGTCGCGGGATCGCGGCGGTCGCCGATCAACTTGCCGCGCAGGGCGGTGAGGATGTCGAGCGAGAGGCCTTGCAGCGTCTGCAGCGGTGGAGACGTGAAGATCGCGCCCGCAACGAGCGCAATCAGGATCGCTGCAACGATGTCCCGTCCCCCGATCCGCCGCATCGCCCCGTCGCCAAACCCGCTTATTCAAGTCCGCTTATTCGAGCCGCAGCAGGCGGCCGATGATCGGGGTCGGCGCGGCGGTGGCGCTGGCATCGACCTGGAAGGTGTAACGCTTGCTGCCGATGCTCGCGAGATAGCTGCCGCCCGGGGTCAGCGACTTCCCGGCTTTGGCGAAATCATAGAACTTGCCGCGGGTCATGACGTCGTTCTTGAGCGCCACGCTGATCGTGGGCTCCTTGCCGTCGGTGCGCTCGATCACCAGCGTGCCGCCGCTCCTGGCCTGGACGATGGGCGCCACGCCGTAGATCGTCGTCAGCTTCGACGGAGCGGCCTTGGTGTCGGACCGCATGGTCCGGAACGTGGTGGCGGCACTCTGGTTCGCCTCGCGCTCGGAGAGCTGCGCCGCCTTGGTGTCACAGGGCACCTTGGCACGCTGCACGTCGCCGAGCTGCACGGTGCTTTGCTCGGCGCCGACGAGCACGACGCCTTCGCTGATCGTCTCGCGCAGGCACGATTTGAGATAGCTGAGCGTGATGCTGGCCTTCGGTCCGAGCTTGATGATCTTGCCCGCAGCGACGTAGTCCATGAACTCGACGCCATCGACCTTGCCTTGCACATCCTCGACGATCGCGGCCGGCGTCTCTGCCAAGGCGGGGGCCACAGTACACAACGCGCCGACGACAGCGCCGATCAGGCTTTTCATGGGTCTTCTCATTCCATTCGACCGATACTTTGCCGGTCCCCGTCCCGGAGCGATGCTTAGCAGCGGACCGCCCCGGGCAAGTGTGACCGGAATCACTCTTTGATATTGGTGCACTTTATCAGGAAGAGGTTCAAATCGGCGACCGGAGAAAAATCAAGTCGCGGCAAAGCGTTGGCGGATAGATGATGTCAGGCGGCCGGGATGGGCTGGTCGTTGACCGGGCGATTCTCAGCGGCACTCTCCAAAGCGGGAGCGAGAGGGGCCTCGGCTTTGTGAAACGGCGTCGTCCGCCGACCGGTGGCGATCTCGATCACCTCGTCCCAGCGCGACAGGAAGGCTTCGACGCAGGTCGGATCGAACTGCCGGCCCTTGTTTTCGGCCAGGTAATTGCGCGCCACCTCGAGCGGCATCGGCTCCTTATACGGCCGCCGCGTCGTCAGGGCGTCGAACACGTCGGCGACCGCAACCACGCGCGCCGCGACCGGGATTTCATCTGCCTTAAGGCCGCCCGGATAGCCCGCGCCGTCCCAGCGCTCGTGATGGCCTGCGGCAATTTGCGCGCCGAGCCGGATCAGCTCGCAGCTGGAGTCGGCCAGGATGCGCTCGCCGATCTTCGCATGCGTCCGAATCACCGCCATCTCCTCGTCGGTGAGCTTGCCGGGCTTGAGCAGGATATTGTCGGGAATGGCGACCTTGCCGACGTCGTGCAGGGGTGCGGCGAGATAGATGTCGCGGCAGAGCCGGGCCGGCAGGCCGAGCTGCTCGGCGATGATGCGGCTGTATCTGGCGACCCGCAGCGTGTGTTCGCCGGTATCGCTGTCGCGGAATTCGACCGCGAGCGCGAGCCGCAGGATGATCTCCTCCTCCCGCTCGCCGAGCTTTCGCGTCGCGGCCTCGACTTCGCTGGCGAGATGGGCCGCACGGTCGTTGAGCTTGCGCACGGCTGCACCAAGCTGAATCAAATTCCGCAGACGCACCGTCATCTCGACGCTTTGCGGCTGCTTGGGCAGGAAGTCGGTTGCACCGGCCTGCAGCGCTTCCATCTTGACGTCGTCGGTCTGCCGCGAGGTGATCATGGCGATCGGGATGTCGGCGCAGCCGGAGAGGTTGCGCAGAGCACGGATGAAGCTGATGCCGTCCATATGCGGCATCTCGTAGTCAACCAGCACGAGGTCGAAGGCGCGCTCCCGTGCACAGGCCAGCGCCTCCACCGGATCGAGGAAGGTGGTGGCCTCGACCAGACCTTCAGCCTCGATGTGGCGTTTCAGGAAGTTGAGGACAGAGCGGCTGTCGTCAACCAGGAGCGCTTGGGTCAGCATCGATGGCCGGGCTCGTTCGGATGGCGAGGCATGGCATCGATAACTAGCTCGTTCGATTTAACGTCAGGCAAACGTTTCGCCGGCGGCAGACTGCCCCATGACTGCGCTCAACGCATGAGATTTGGGCGGGCCATGCACGTTTGCATACATACGCGAAGTTTTTCGGTTTGTGACCCGTAGTTGTACGGGGGAGCCCATTAGGGGTTTGAACACTCTCCATACCGAATAGTCGTCGCGCGGGATTCGCGCCATGCGTGCAGCGAACCCCGAGGAAATTTGGGGGACGAATGTCGTCTAATGTCACGGAGCCGAAGTGGTCCCTACGGCTGCCTGCGGACTGCAGCATTGCTGCGATACGTAACGTCTATGACCTGATCCGCGAGGCTTTCGGCCGGCAAGACCGCCTTGAGATCGACTGTTCGAATGTCGACAAGGCCGACGTGACCTCGATCCAGCTTCTGCTGTCGACCGCCAAGACCGGCGCGGCCCAGGGCCGCCCGGTGGTGCTCACGTCATTCTCCCAGTCTCTGCGCAACACCCTTCGCCGCGCCGGCTTCGCTAGCGAGGCGATGATCGATCAGCATTTCCCGCAAAAGAAAGATGGCATCTGATGGCCACGATTCTCACGGTCGACGATTCCCCGAGCATCCGGCAGATGATCAAGGTCGTGCTCGAGCCGGCCGGTCACAACGTGATCGAGGCCGGCGACGGTGCGCAGGGGCTCGCCAAGGCGCAGGCCGGCAAGCTCGACCTCGTGATCACCGACCTCAACATGCCCGTCATGAACGGGCTGGAGTTGATCCGCGCGCTGCGCAAGCTGCCGAGCGCGGTCGGCATGCCCATCGTCTTCCTGACGACCGAATCCAACGACACGGTGAAGCAGGAAGCCAAGAGCGCCGGCGCCACCGGCTGGATCACCAAGCCCTTCAAGCCCGAGCAACTGCTCGCCGTCGTCGGCAAGCTGGTGCGCACATGAGCGCGATGGACCCGACCGAGGTCTTTCGTCAGGAAGCCGCCGAGCTCTTCGAAGTGCTTGAAGGGGCCCTGCTCGACCTCGGCCAGCGTCCCGACGACCGCGAACTCGTCGATTCCGCCTTCCGCGCCCTGCATACGATCAAGGGATCGGGCGCCATGTTCGGCTTCGACAAGGTCGCTTCCTTCACCCACGAGTTCGAGACCGCCTTTGACCGCGTCCGCAAGGGCGAGATCAAGCCGACCCAGGAGCTGATCTCGGTCGCGCTCGCCGCCAAGGACTACATCCGGGCGCTGATCGAAGATCCCCAGTCGACCGACGACATCATCGGCGAGGCCATCCTCGATGACCTCAAGCGTTTCGTCTCGGCCGACCAGCCCGCCGCCGTGGTCGTCGAGATCGCCGAGGCGCCCGCGCTGGCTCCGGCCGAGAGCAAGCAGGCCGGTTGGCACCTCAATCTGGAATTCGAATCCCACATCCTGCGCAATGGCTCGAACCCGCTCGACCTGCTGGAAGATCTCTGCAAGCTCGGTCCGTGCTTCGTCGTGCCGATCACCGACGGCGTTCCGTTCCTCGACGAGATGGAGCCGGAAGACTGCTATCTAAAGTGGGACGTCAAGCTGCATGCGGCCTGCGACAAGGACGCGATCGACGACGTCTTCATGTTCGTGCAGGACGAGATGAAGCTGACGCTCTCGCCCCTGGAGCATGCCGAAGCGCCTGCGCAGGCACCGCTGTTCCAGCTGCTCGACGAGGAGCTTGCCCCCGCGGCCGAAATGCCTGCGCCGGTGCTCGAGGCTGCTGCCGCGTCCGCGTCCGTCGCCGGGCAGCCCGTCGCCAAGGCGGAGCCGAAATCCGAATCGAAGCCTGAACCGAAGTCCGAGGCCAAGCGCGACGATCGCGGCATCGCCACCGTCCGCGTCCAGGCCGAGCGCCTCGACGAGCTGATGGACCGCGTCGGCGAGCTCGTCATCGCCCAGGCACGGTTGACCCAGCTCGCCGCCTCCGGCTCCGACCTCTCGATCAAGATGATCGCCGAGGAAATCGAGCGTCTCGCCTCGTCCTTGCGCGACACTACGATGGGCGCGCGCATGGTGCCGATCGGCTCGCTGTTCGGCCGTTTCCGCCGCCTCGTGCATGACCTGTCACGCGATCTGTCCAAGCCCGTCGAGTTCGTCACCTCGGGCGAAGATACCGAGCTCGACAAGACCATGATCGAGTGCCTGGCCGATCCGCTGGTGCACCTGATCCGCAACGCGATCGACCACGGCATCGAGGACACCGCGACGCGCACGGCCAACGGCAAGACCGAGCAGGGCCGCATCGAGCTCGCCGCCGTTCACTCCGGCGCGCAGGTGCTCGTCACCGTGAAGGACAATGGCGGCGGCCTCAACACCGCGCGCATCCGCGCGAAGGCGGAAGAGCAGGGTCTGATCGCGGCGGGCGCCGTGCTGACCGATCACGAAATCCACCAGTTCCTGTTCCATCCCGGCTTCTCGACCGCGCAGACCATCTCGGCACTTTCGGGCCGCGGCGTCGGCATGGACGTCGTCAAGCGCACCATCGAGAACATGCGCGGCACGATCGACCTGTCGACCCGGCCGGGCCAGGGCACCACCGTGACGCTGCGCCTGCCGTTGACGCTCGCGATCATCGAGGGCCTGCTGATCCGCGTCGGCGAGGGCCGCTACATCATCCCGCTCTCCGCGGTCGAGGAGTGCATTGAGCTGACCGCCGAGGACGAACGTTCCCGTGGTCGCAATTTCCTCAACGTACGCGGCAATCTCGTGCCCTTCCTCCGGTTGCGCGAGATCATGACCGCATCAGGCACGCCCGACCGGCACCAGAAGACGATCATCATCTCGACCGGAGAGACCCATGTCGGTCTCGTCGCCGACCAGATCATCGGCAACCACCAGACCGTGATCAAGTCGCTCTCCAAGCTGCACTCGGACGTCACGATCTTCTCGGGCGCGACGATCCTGGGTGACGGCACGGCGGCGCTGATCCTCGACGTCGCGCAGCTCGTCGCATTGGCGCAGTCGAAGGTCGAAAAGCAGCACATCAGCGAGGCGGCGTGATGAACGAGGGCTTGACTGCCGAACATCAGTCGGGGGCGATGCAGGTCGTAATGATCGGTCTCGGGGAGGAGAAGTTCGCACTCGATGCGGGCCTCGTGCGCGAGATCATCGATCCCGTTCCCGTGACCAAGGTCGCGGGTGCGCGCGCCTTCGTTCCCAGCGTGATCAACGTGCGCGGCAACGTCATTCCGCTCGCGGACCTGCGCATCCGCTTCGGCATGCCGCAGCTCGACGATTCCGCGGATACGCGCATCGTCGTCATCGAGCTCGAGCTCGACGGCGAGCCGGTCCTGGTCGGTGTTACCGCGGACAAGGTCTACGAGGTCACCGAGATCTCGCAGACCGACGTGCAGCAGACGCCGCGGGTCGGCATGCACTGGAAGCCGGAGTTCATTCGCTTCATTGCGAAGTGGCGTGAAGAGTTCGTCATCGTTCCGAACATGGAACGCATCCTGAATTGAAACGTGGTCTCGGGCGAGACCGGGTAGGGGCTGGGAAATGAGATTTACGGTCAAGGCGAAACTTGCCAGCGCGTTTGGCGTGGTCCTGTTGCTTTCCCTGGCGGCGGGCGGCCTCGCTTATGTGAAGCTCAGCGAAATGATCGACACCGCTGACAATCTGGTGTCGCGTGCCGGCCGGATGGACCACGCGTCCGAGATCGAGAAGGGGATTCTGACCCAGGTTCGGTCTGAGAAGAATCTGCTTCTGGCGCCCGATGGCGAAGCGGATGGCTTCGTCGCCGAGATTGCAAAGCAGCGCGAGGCGCTTCTCAAGCTGAAAGAAGAGATTCACGCCGCAGCCTCGCCGGAAGGCAAGAAGCTGATCGAGAATTTCGGCGCCGCCTATGCCCGGATGAATGCCGTTCAGGATGACGCGCTCAAGATGGCCCGGACGAACAGGCCGAAGGCCATCGAGCAGTCCTCAGTCGAGGTTCGCAAGGCGGTCCGCGAGGCGATCGACGCCGCCAACGTCTATGTCACCAACGTCAAGAAGAACATGGCGGACCGGGCCGCCTTGGCGCATGAGGACGGCAATCGCGCCCACGTCATGCTGATCTCGGCGGTGGTCGCATCGCTCGTGATCGGCCTGATCGCCGCGATCTGGATCTCTCTCAGTATCTCCCGCGGGCTCGGCCGTGCGGTCGGCCTCGCCGGTGCCGTGGCGGGCGGTGATCTGACCCAGACCATCAATATTTCCAGCAACGACGAGATCGGTGATCTCGTCAAGTCGCTGAACACCATGGTGGGCAAGCTCCGCCAGGTGGTCGAGGAGGCTCTCACCGCTGCCAGCAACGTCTCCGCCGGGAGCCAGGAGCTTTCCGCCAGCGCCGAGCAGCTCTCGCAGGGCGCGACCGAGCAGGCTTCGTCGGCCGAGGAAGCCTCGTCCTCGATGGAGGAAATGGCCTCGAACGTGAAGCAGAACGCCGACAACGCCAATCAGACCGAGAAGATTGCAGGCCAGTCGGCCAAGGATGCCGAGGCCAGCGGCGTCGCCGTCAGCCGCGCGGTCGAGGCAATGCAGACCATTGCCGAGAAGATCACCATCGTGCAGGAGATCGCGCGCCAGACCGACCTGCTCGCGCTCAACGCGGCCGTCGAAGCCGCCCGCGCAGGCGAGCACGGCAAGGGCTTTGCAGTGGTTGCCTCCGAAGTGCGCAAGCTTGCCGAGCGCAGCCAGGCGGCTGCGGCGGACATCGGCACGCTCTCGACCGAAAGCGTCAAGGTCGCGCAGGAGGCGGGCCAGATGCTGTCCAAGCTCGTGCCCGACATCAAGAAGACCGCGGAGCTGGTTCAGGAGATCACCGCAGCCTGCCGCGAGCAGGACGTCGGCTCGGCCCAGATCAACCAGGCGATCCAGCAGCTCGACAAGGTCGGCCAGCAGAACGCCAGCGCGTCCGAGCAGGTGTCGTCGACCTCGGAGGAACTTGCCTCGCAGGCGGAGCAGCTCCAGTCCACCATCTCGTTCTTCCGTATCGAAGACAGTGCACGCAAGCAGAAGGCCGCGGCCGAGCCGATCGACCGCGCCGTCGGTCAGCTCCGGGCCAAAGCGGCCACGATGGCGGCGGCTGATCGCGGCACGAAGAAGCCGGCACCCGTCCGCAAGCCGGCACGTGCGATGAAGGTCGCCGGTGGCGGCGGCTTTGCCTTCGACATGAACGACGGCGAAGACGATCGCGACGCCGAGTTCCAACGCTGATCAACCGGTCCGGCCTCGCGCCGGACCGCACTCGTTTCCAAACCTTCGGAACCTCGGACTGCATCATGGCCGCAACCTCGCAATATCTGACGCTCGGGCTCGCCGGCGAGACGTTCGGCATCAGCATCCGTAACGTCCGCGAAATCCTGGACATGCGGCCGATCTCGCGGCTTCCCCATGCGCCGGAATTTCTTCTCGGCATGATCGACGTGCGCGGTAGCGGCTATCCGATCGTCGATCTCCGCACCAAGCTCGGCCTGCCGGCCGTGAGCGCCACCGAAGCGACCCGCATCATCATCCTCGACGTGCCGATGAAGGATCGTCTGGTCGGCGTCGGCTTCGTCGCCGATTGCGTATTCGAGGTTACCGACATCGACGAGCAGGCGATCGAGCCGGTGCCCGAAGTCGGCGGCAAGTGGCAATCGGACTACGCCGCCGGCATCGGCCGCAAGGGCGAGAAATTCGTCGTCATCTTCGATCTCGCCAAGCTGATGGCGAACGACAAGATCCCGGAAGCGCGCGATGCCGGCATGGACGCGCCTCGCGCCGCCTGAGTTTGTAAGAGTGAAGCGTGGTCAAGCGTAAGCACCCCCAATTCGAAATTGAAATAACGAGACTGACATGAGATTTACCGTCAAAGCCAAGCTTGCGAGCGCTTTTGGAGCCGTCATCGTTCTGTTCATGGTGGCAGGTGCCGTCAGCTACATGAAGTTGTCCGACATGGCCGCGACCGCGGAGTCCATGGTGCTTCGCGCCAAGCGCATGGAAAAGGCAGCCGAGGTCGAAAAGATCATCTACCAGCAGCTCAGGGCGGAAAAGAACGCCATCCTGGGAACGCCGGCCGAGGCCGACGAGTTCGCCGCGAACGCGGCCAAGCTCCGCGACGAGGCCACGAAGACCAAGGATGAGGTCTATGCGATGGCGAGCGAAGGCGGCAAGAAGCTGCTCGACAATTTCGCGAGCGCTTATGCCCGGATGAACGCCTATCAGGAAGAGACGATCAGGCTGGCGAAAACGGACAAGACGAAGGCGACCGAGCGGTCGATGGGTGATGGCCGCAAGGTCGTCGCCGACGCGGTGGAAACGATGGGTGCCTATGTCTCGAATACCAAGAGGCAGATGGCGGAACAGGCCGCCCAATCTCAGGAAGACAGCCGTCGTGCCCAGCTGATCCTCATCGTCCTGGTCGTGGTTTCGTTGATCGTTGCTGTCATTGGCGCGGTCTGGATTTCCCTCAATATCAGCCGGTCGCTCGCCAAGGCAGTCGGTCTGGCGGATGCCGTCGCGATCGGCGATCTCAGCCAGAAGATCGACGGCGTCGCCAACGACGAGATCGGCGATCTGGTCAAGTCCCTGAATGCGATGACGGCCAATCTGAACGCCACCGCAGCGATCGCCAACGAGATCGCGCATGGTAACCTCACGGTCGAAGCCAAGCCGCTGTCGGAGAAAGATACGCTCGGCCTCGCGCTCGAGCGCATGGTGGAGAAGCTGCGCCAGATCGTGTCTGAAGCCCTGACCGCCGCGCAGAACGTCTCGGCGGGCAGCCAGGAACTCTCCGCCAGCGCCGAGCAGCTCTCGCAGGGTGCGACCGAGCAGGCCTCGTCCGCGGAGGAAGCCTCCTCCTCGATGGAGGAAATGGCCTCGAACGTGAAGCAGAACGCCGACAACGCCAACCAGACCGAGAAGATCGCCGCGCAGTCGGCCAAGGATGCCGAAGCCAGCGGCGCCGCGGTCGGCCGCGCCGTGGACGCGATGCAGACCATCGCCGAGAAGATCACGATCGTGCAGGAGATCGCCCGCCAGACCGATCTGCTGGCGCTCAACGCGGCGGTCGAGGCCGCCCGCGCTGGCGAGCACGGCAAGGGCTTTGCGGTGGTCGCCTCCGAGGTGCGCAAGCTGGCCGAACGCAGCCAGGCTGCTGCGGCGGAGATCGGGTCGCTTTCGTCGGAGACGGTGAAGGTCGCGCAGGAGGCGGGCTCCATGCTCGCCAAGCTCGTTCCCGATATCAAGAAGACCGCGGAGCTGGTCGAGGAGATCACCGCGGCCTGCCGCGAGCAGGACGTGGGATCGGCCCAGATCAACCAGGCCATCCAGCAGCTCGACAAGGTCGGCCAGCAGAACGCCAGCGCCTCCGAGCAGGTGTCCTCGACGTCGGAGGAGCTTGCCTCGCAGGCCGAGCAACTCCAGTCCACGATTGCCTATTTCCGCATCGAGCAGGCTACGAAGAGCCAGGCGTCGGCGCCAATCGACCGGGCCGTCAGCCAGTTGCGCGCGAAGGCGGCCACCATGGCGGTCGCGGAGCGTCCGGCCAAGAAGGTCGTGCAGGTCAGGCCGGCGCGCGCCGTGAAGGCGGCAGGCGGCGGTGGCTTTGCTTTCGACATGAACGATGGCGAGGACGATCGGGACGCCGAGTTCCAGCGCTAATGTGTCTCGACGGATCGGCCCGCCGTCGATGCGCGCCGATCCGTCCCCAACTCGTCCAATAGAAGCGTAGGATTGAAGATGGCCAGGATGGCCCGACATTCAGTGCAGGTGGCCATTCCCGACCGGGGCTGGCATCGATGATGCCCGCCGTGCAGGATACGGCCGTCCATTTGTCGGACCGTCACTTCCGGACCATCGCCGAATTGATCGAAGGCCAGGTCGGCATCAAGCTGCCACAGGGCAAGCGGCTGATGCTGGAGGGACGGCTGCACAAGCGCGTGCGTGCGCTCAATTTCTCCGATCTCAACGAATATGTCGAGAACCTGTTCGAGGCGGACCATTTCGACACCGAGCTCACCCATCTCATCGACGTGGTGACGACCAACAAGACCGATTTCTTCCGCGAGCCGCAGCACTTCGCCTTCATGCGTGACGTCGCGATTCCCGCCCTGCTGAAGTCGCACGGCCGCAAAAACGCGAACCTGAAGATCTGGAGCTCGGCGAGCTCCACCGGCATGGAGGCCTACACGACCGCGATGGTGCTGGACGACATGACGCGGAGCGGCTCGCGTTTCCAGTACCGCATCCTCGGGACCGACATCTCGACTGCGGTGCTGCGTCTTGCCAAGACAGCGATCTACACCCGCGACGTGCTCGCTCCCGTGCCGGACCATTTCGTGAAGCGATATTTTTCGTCGTCGCGGGACAAGTCGCGCGGTGAGGTGCGGGTCGTGCCCGAGTTGCGGCGCACCACTCATTTCATGAGGATGAACCTCATGGACAAATCCTACCCCGTCGATCGAGACGTCGACATCATCTTCTGCCGCAACGTCCTGATCTATTTCGAGCGCGAGACCCAGCGCAAGGTGGTCGAGCAATTGTGCAGCCATTTGCGTCCGGGCGGTTACCTTCTGGTCGGGCATTCGGAATCGATGATCCACAGTGCAGTACCCGGTCTGAAGCAAGTTCAGCCAACCATTTTTCAGGTCTAGCCGGAGCGCCGCCCAAATGCCGAAGCAGAAAGTTCGCGTGCTGATCGTGGACGATTCGGCGTCGGTGCGCCAAATCCTTCTGACGATCCTGTCCGAAGACCCTGACATCGAGGTGATGGGAACGGCCTCGGATCCGTTCGTGGCAGCGAAGCGTCTGCAGGATGAGATTCCCGACGTCATGGTCCTCGATCTCGAAATGCCGCGCATGGACGGCATGACGTTCCTGCGAAAGATCATGGCGCAGCGTCCGATTCCGGTGATCATCTGCTCGTCGCTGACTGAAGAGGGCTCGAACGTGATGTTCGAGGCGTTCGAGGCGGGCGCGGTCGATATCGTGCCGAAGCCGAAGATCGACACGCGGCAGGCACTGCTCGAATGCTCGACGCGGCTGCGCGAGGCCGTGAAGTCGGCTGCGCGCGCGCGGGTTCGCCCGCGTACGGAACGGCGGGCGGTCGAGAAGAAGCTGACCGCCGACGCCATCATCCCGCCGCCGGTGCAGGGCAGGGTTCGGCCGACGACGGAGCGCATCGTTTGCATCGGTGCCTCGACGGGCGGGACTGAAGCGCTCAACGACGTCCTCGAGATGCTGCCGGCGCATTGTCCGCCGATCGTGATCGTCCAGCACATGCCGGCCGGATTCACCGCGGCCTTCGCCAAACGGCTCGATGGCGTCTGCCAGATCAGGGTCAAGGAGGCCGAGGATGGCGAGCCGGTGCTGCCGGGCTGCGCCTATATCGCGCCCGGCGCCCGGCACATGCTGCTCCAGCGTATCGGCCTGCGCTACCAGATCGCGATCAAGGACGGTCCGCCGGTGTCGCGGCATCGTCCCTCCGTCGACGTGCTGTTCCGCTCGGCGGCCCAGCATGCCGGCGCCAACGCGCTCGCTGTGATCATGACCGGCATGGGCGACGACGGCGCACGCGGGATGCTGGAAATGCGCAAGCTCGGCGCCGCGACGCGGGCGCAGGACGAAGAGAGCTGCGTGGTATTCGGCATGCCCAAGGAAGCCATCGCCCATGGCGGTGTCGAGAAAGTCGTTTCGCTGCACCATATCCCGCGCGAGATCATGCACTGGTACCAGGCCGGGCACGCTGCGGTGGCGGGTTGATGGTCATGTCGGTCGTTCCGGCCAGCACGCTCGCTGAGGCAATCGCCGCGACCGAGGACGTCTCCTCGCGGATCGAGGACGTCTTCGCGCGCGTCGGCAACGAGCTCGGACGCGGCCATCTCATCTTCAAGGAGCTGAACCAGGGCCTGGCGACGCTTTCGGGCGAGCTCTCCGGTGCCGAGATCGAGGGCGCCGCAACGGCGCTAAAGGAGATTGCCGCGCGGTTGAGCGAGCTGGCGCAGGCGCTGCCGGCGGAAAGCGCGCTGCTGGAGACGATCGGCAAGAGCACGGTGGAGGCGTCTTCGCTGCTCAAGCCGCTGTTCAAGCATATCGGGATGATCACCATCATCGCGCGCAGTGCGCGGATCGAGGCGGCTTCGCTCGACGGCGACCGCGAGGGCTTTCTCGCCTTCACCCAGGAGGCCTACGATCTCGGCCGGGCCGTGCAGCGCTCGATCGAGGACTGCGCGCGGGACCAGCAGCGCCTGTCCGAGGCGGTCGCAACCGCCTCCGGCCGGCAGAGGGAATTCGAGAGCCGCTACCGGGCGCAGCTGATGTCGGAGAGCGCCGAGCTCGGTGCCGCCTATGCGGGCCTGCGCGACCAGCGCAGCAAGAGCGGGCATCTCGCCGACCGTGCCGGTTCCAGCACGAGGAAGATCGCCGAGGCCGTCGGCAGCGCGATCATCTCGCTGCAGGCGGGCGACAGCACGCGTCAGCGTCTCGAACACGTGGCCCACGGCCTCGGCCGCGTGTCGCAATCGGTGCCGAGCCTCGTCCCCGAACCTGTTCCGGGCGATGAAGGCGTGCGCGCGATTTGCCAGTTGCAGGCGGCCCAGCTCAGGGATGCCCAGCGCGAGTTCGGCGGCGATGTCGGCCAGATCGTCCGCGCGCTGACCGCCATCTTGCACGATGCAGGCAGCGTCGCCGGCGATGGTCGTGCGCTGTTCGGCGGCGAGGAGGGCGGCTCCTCGTCGTTCCTGGCACGCATCAAGCAGACCCTGGCGCACGCCTCGAACCTGATCGCCACCTGCGAGGGTGCGGGCCGCTCGGTCGACGAAGCGCTCGCGATCGTCGAGGACACGCTGGCAAAATTTCGCCAGGCGATCGCCGGGCTTGCCGAGGCCACCGTCGACATCACGCTGATCGGAATGAATGCCGGCCTCAAGGCGAGCCATCTCGGCAGCCGCGGCAGTGCCTTCGTCGTCATCGCCAACGAGCTCAAGGCGACCGCCGACCAGGTCTCGGCGGGGGCCGGCCGCCTGAGACCCGTGCTCGACGGTATCGAGCGCTCGGCGCGGGAGCTGAAGGAGCTTCGCGTGCAGGGAGATCCCACGCAGCTTGCCAATCTCGAGCCGCAGATCCTCCTGGCGCTGCGCGAGGTCGAGGCCGGCAATGAACGGCTCGGCAAGCTGATGAGCCGGCTCGTGACCGAAGGCGCAGAGTTCGAGAGGCTGATGAATTCGGCGCAAGGGCAGATGACCACGCTCGGCGAAAGCTCCGCGGCGCTGCCCGCCGTCGCCACGCGGCTCGAGACCGCGAGCGGGGGCGCGCAGCGGCTCCAGCCGGAGATGCAGGATCAGGCGATCCTCGACGACCTCTACGCACGCTACACGATGGAGCGTGAGCGGGACGTTCATCGCGACGTCCTGCAAGCGCTCGGACTTCAGTCGACCGCCGCCGCGCGGCGGGTCGAGGCGGTCGAGACCGCGGACGACGGTATCGAATTGTTCTGACGACGCCGCCTCGGCGGCAATTTGACGGGTCGGCTTTGCAGGGCGTTAACCGTGGCGGAATGCTCGCCACCACGGTCATTGTCGCGCCCCAGAGTTGGTTGCAAGTACCAGTGAATTTTACGACGGGTGTTTCCATGATGAGAGAAGGCAAATACGCGGCCTGGTTCAGGACGCCGCGCGCCCAGGGCACCGGCATCGTGCATCTGGCGGAAGGACGCATCTCCGGCGGCGACAGCTTCTTCACCTATGGCGGCTCCTATCAATTCGACGACGAGCAGCGCTTCACGGCCGTCCTGACGACGCGGCGCCATGCCGAGGGGCCGCCGACCGTGTTCGGTCTGGACGAAGTCGAGGTCAACCTCGCGGGCGTGTGCAGCGGTGTGACGGCGAGGTGCTCGGGGACGGCGAAGCAGGCGCCCGAGGTGATGTTCGAGGTGACGCTGATCTACAGCCAGGACGATGCGCGGGCTGCGGAGGCGCGCTGCGCGGTCGTGAAGCTCAATGACAAATTGCCGAAGGGCATCGACAGCCGTTCGCGGCCGCGCCATTTCCCGGCACCTCCGCGGCCTCCCGCATCTTAGTCTTGCGTTGACGCTGTCGCGGTGAAACGGGCTGCGACCGCGGCGCGGCAACGGTGCATTCAGGCACTGACGGCTAGGGATGAGGCCGCTTGTAAAAGGGACGGACGGGAACATGCCTCAGATCTGGATGACATACGACGAACTTGCGACGCTCAGCGGCTGCACGCCGGCGGAAGCCAGACTACGGGCCATGCATTTGTCGCTCGACCGCCGCAAGAGCCGCGACGGCGCGACGCGGGTCAAGCTCGACCTCGCGCTGACCGCCAAGTTCTTCGCATCGATCCGCGAAGCGGATTTCGATCTCGACGGCGCCATCGCCGCGTTGCAGAGCACGCACAGGCACATGGCCGAACTGCTGGAGCCAACCGGGTTCCGCGAACGCGGGGCCGCCTAGGCACTCGCCTTCCACGCTCGGGCGCACCTGGACATCCGATAGGTTTTCGCGAATCAGGCATAGTCTCGTCTTCCGGAAGATTTGGCCGGAGCCGGGGTTTCAACCGAGACGGGTCATAGAGCCCGCAGGAGAATGCCATGAGGAAAGCCAACTATCGGGTCGGGGTGACTTTGTTGGGAGCGGCGGTGCTTGGCGGGCTGCTGACCGTCACGACCGCGCCATCACGTGCGGAGGTCGTCAAGCTGCGGGCCGATCTCAAGGGCAGCAATGAAGTGCCGCCCAACAGCTCCAGCGGTTCAGGCAAAGCCGAGGCCGCGTTCGACACCGAGACGAAAGTCCTGACCTATACGGTCACCTATGCCGATCTGACAGGGCCGGCGATGGGGGCTCATTTCCATGGTCCGGGCGAAGCGGGCAAGAACGCCGGCATCGCGCTGCCGTTCAAGTCGGTGCAAAGCCCGATCCAGGGCAATGCCACGTTGACGGACACTCAGGCGGCCGATCTGTTGGCCGGAAAGTGGTATGCGAACATCCACACGGCCGCAAATCCAGGCGGCGAGCTGCGCGGGCAGATGATGAAGTAGGAGGACTGCGGCGCTGGACAAATTGTCAGCGCCGTGGGTTTCAGGCGGGCGGCCGGGGCAGGAAGGCCAGGATCGTCTGGGCGAGGATGACGCCGACGGTCCCGCCCGCCGCCTTTTGCAGCACGTCCAGAAAGCCCGGATCGCGATCGGGGGTCAGCGCCTGCAGGACTTCGAGCCCCGTTGCGACTGCTAGGACGAGCGAGCAGGCCAAGACCAGCCGGCCGGGCAACAGGAAGGCCAGAAGAAAACCCAGCAGGCCGTAGGCGCTGAAGCGCTCGATGACGACGATCCAGTAGGCCTCGCTATGCCCCATGAGCGCCGGCCGTCCCGCCAGTCTCGCCAGGGTGGCGTAGACAATGAGAGCGAGGCAGATCGCCGCGGCAGCGATGAGGTGATTTCGACGCATGGCCCAGCATAGCCGCTTGGCTGCCGCCCCGCTTTGAAAGACGAAAATATCGTTAAAGCATCCCGCCGTCGTTCGGGCACGAACGGCCAAAAGCCAGCTGCCGCCGGGGCATCGGAGCCGCGGGGCTCGCGTGGCGTACGGCGAGATGTCCTTTCGGCGCAGCCGGTCAGGCGACCAGGACATCGCCGGAGGGCGCGGCGACCGCGGCGTTGCGGCGCGACTCGACGAGCTCGCTGAATTTGGCAAACGGCAGCGGTGCGGCGACGAGATAGCCCTGGCCTTCCTCGACGCCGGACGCGATCAGGGCGCGGCGCTGCTCCTCCGTCTCGATACCTTCGGCGACGACCGTCATCCGGAAGTCCTTGGCGAGCGCGACCAGCATCTCGACGATCGTGGTCGTCGATGCGTCCACGGTGATGGTGTCGACGAAGAACTTGTCGATCTTGATCGCGGTGGCACCGAGCCCCTTCAGCCGCGACAGCCCGCTATGGCCGACGCCGACGTCGTCGATAGCGACGCGGAAGCCGTGGTCGCGCAGCTCGGCCACCACGGCTGCTGCGTGGGTGAGATCGTCGAGCTCGTCGCGTTCGGTCACTTCGACCACGATCTGGCGCGCGGAGATTCTGGCCGCCAGGACCGTGCGGCGCAGCGTTTCGACGAAGCCGGCGCTCAGCAGATGCTTGGGCACGACATTCACGGACATCTTGAAGCTCTTGTCCGCCCTCAAGACGGTCTGCAGGTCGGAGAGCGCCGATCTCAGGAGCTGCCAGGTCATGACCTGGATGCGCCCGCTGGATTCGGCCAGCGGGATGAAGTTCATGGGCGGCACCACCGCGCCGTCCCGACGAACCCAGCGCGCCAGAACCTCGCAGCCCGTGATCCGGCCCGTCCTGAGCTCGAAGATGGGCTGGTAGTACGGCTTGAATTCGCCGGTTGCGAGGGCGCGATCGAGATCTGCGACCGGCCCTTCCATCCGGCGGCTGCGTGCCAGCAGGATGCCGAAGAGTGCACCAAGTCCAAGGGCGAGTGCGAGCGCCGGCCAATACGACTCGCTGTTCCAGCTGGAAAGAACCGCACGCTCGAGCCGGATGGTGGCGTGAAGCGGGAAGCGCGTGGAGTGCCTGTCGAAGCTGATCGGCCCTGGCAGCGGCCTGTCGGCATCAAGCCGGAATGCGCCGAGCTTCTCGCCATTGCTCAAGGCGAGGACCACTTCACTGTGTGCGCGCAGCTCCGCGGGCATGAGATCGAACAGGCCGGCGTTGATGCCGACAATGGCGACCAAGGCCGAGTTCCGGTTGACGTCCCTGAGCACGCCCAATGCGTCGCCGCCGAACTGCTCGACGCGGAACAGCGAGAGCTTCCTGTCGTGCGAGGGCAGCATGTCACGGCGATCCACCCATCCCTTGTCGAACTCGAGCGTCTCGGAATAGGCCGAGCAGATCACCGATCCGTCCGGATTGACGAGGCGGACGTCCTTGATCGCCGAGCGCTGGTAGACATGCAGGCGGACGGCTTGCAGCGCTGCCGGCGCGCAGCTGGCGAGATCACGCTTCGCGAGCTCGTCGAGGCTGGCCACGGCAAAATCGACGGCCAATTCGGAGCGGCGCAGGACGACCTCGGTGAGCTCGTTGAGCTGGTGCACCTGCTGGTGGCGGATGACGGCCTCTGCCGCGAAATGGCCCGCCAGCCCAAACGCCATCGTGCTCGCAAGCACGAGCGCCACAAATGGAAGGTTCGGTCGCAGAAGTCTCATCCGGTCCGGGCGGAATTCAGGAGAGGCTGGGGACTGATCTTGCGAATGATCCTAGCCAGAGGGGGCTAAGATAGGGTTTAACGGCCAGACCGGCGCCCGAAGGCCCGATCCCGGCGGTCGCCTGACGAATGGTCTTGCGGCCTCAAGCATGGAAAGTTGAGCAGTATGACCAGAACGGTAAGCCTATTTCTCCTCGCGTTGGCTCTCGCGAGTTCCGCGGCCTCGGCGCAAGGGACCAAAGACCAGCCGGCGGGCAATCAGCCCACCACCCGCAGCGGGACCGCGACGAATTCCGGTTCGGACAGCATGGGCGGAGCTTTCAAGGGGACGGGGACACCCAATTACGGAACCAGCCCAGGGATGGGGTCCCAGAAGAAAACGCGCAACTAGGTCTGAATGGGCCGACTGGACTGAAAGGCAGGAGGCTTCGTCGCGCTCACCGAGGGTGGGCGTGGACGACGTCCCGATAAGGTCTGCCTGATCTGTCGATATGGGGCGCGGCCGGATCACGGGCAGCCCGCAGCCGAAGCACCACGAAAGCGATGTTGATCGCCAGCCAAATCAACATTGCGGAAATGGCAAAATGGACCACTGCCAGACCTCACTGCGAAGTCTGGATAACACTCGAGGGTTGCTTTGGTTCCTGCATGGCGAAAAGCCGCGCGGTTCGAAGGACGTGTTGCCGCGATGGTGAGCGGGACGTGTCCTGCGCGACAGACTGTTGCCAGGGCTAGACCTTCTTGCCCGGCTTCGACTTCAACGAAAGACCAAGCCGCAGGGCCATGCGCTTGATCGCATCGGGTGAGCGTCCGAGAACCTTCGCCGCCTCTTCCAGCGAAGCCGAAGACTTGGCCAGCTCCATGAGCCGGCGATCTTCCTTGAACGACCAGGGCTTGCGCGCCATAACCGAAATGATCCTCTTCGACACAATAACAAAGCCGCCAAGCGACCCATGTTCGCTCGACGGCTTTGCTTGGGTGGGGCCAGGCTTGGGGGAGCCTGGTGCGAAGATGGATATGCGTTTCGTGAGACTGCGCAACACACAACGCGGATTAAGCTAACCTCTCAACCTTACCGCGAGGAAGTCGCTGCGCGATGCTCCGTATAACCACGGTATTTCCAGAGGGAATCCGATGCGCACCGTTCGATGAACGTGATCGCAGCCGGCGAAGTTGTGCCGGCGACCCCGTCGCCATGAGCAGTCGCGCCGGCCAATGTTTGAAGCACCGGATGAACGAGGGTTCATAGTGTTGGCGGGTCGAGTTCTGGTAAAAAGAACTGGAGCCTCTTCACCGCACTTCGTGCTCTGACGTGCCGACCAATCTTCGAGCACCATGTTGCACAAACTTCATCTTCGTCTGACAAAAGTTTCGGCGCTGCCGATCTTGAAGTCGACGCAACGAAAAGATGAAATGAGCGCGGGAGGAACGTTCCGGCAAATGTGGGAACATTCCAGATGCTGGCTGTCTTGGTTTTGATTTCGATTTTCGCAGCGGGCTTTGGCTGCGGCTATGCCGTACGGGCGTGGCGTTCGCGGAAGCGATCGGCGCGATATCGTCTTTATGCGCCTTACACCCCCGCCGCGATGGAGACCGGTCGGCCCCCGCGGCCGTCGTGATCGCAAGGCGCGCATCGCCCCACCGAATGGTCGTTGGCGAAGTCGAAATAACCATGTGCGGTTAGGTTAATCCGTCGCCGCCCTTGAGCGCTCGGGAAAGGCGACCTAAGACGGAACAATTGGTGGCGAGCTTGGGCCTTCGATTTTTAAGGCCGCGCGGGTAGGCGTGGATGACGTGGCTGATTGCGTTGCTGGGCGCGACGATTTGTGCCCTCATTTTGATTGCGTTTGTTTGTGGCTATGGCCGGCATCTCAGGGATCTCCCAGGTCCTTGGATCATGAACGAGGGTCATTCAAATGATTGATCAACGGCACAATGCGCCGCGCAGGTATTTCGTCGACGCGCAGGGACACCGTGTTCTGATCGGGCTCTCGTTGAAGGAGACGGCGGAATTCGAAGCGCTGGATCTGGCCTCGACCGAGGCCGTGCAGATCATGACCGGGATCGGCATGGGCAAGGTCGCCACGGTTGACGACGTTCGATGGCTTGAGTTGTATTCCAAGCACGAGGGCGCCTGGCGGGTGTGGATCGCACAAAGCCAGGCAGGGCGGACGCAGGATTCAGGCTTTATTAACTATGTCTGACCGATGGTGGCGGCTTAGATCTCGATAATGGGGATGGCCCACATGTTTCAGCTGTTCCTGAGAGCGCGCGCGCACAACCTCCTCGGCTCCCGCCGTGAGGACAAGGGCTTCAAGGCCCGCTCCGCCGAGCGTGACGCGGAGACCGATCGCGCAAGGATCGGCGCCGTCATGGCTGCGATCGACACAGCCCTGCGAGATGCGGAGAGGGAGCAAGTCGGGCTCAACCGACGTGTCGACGATGCGCTTGCGCGTGCTTCCGTCACCTTCGGAAACGGCACCGACGAGTACCTCGAGCGCGAGGCGCTCGACAATCATCACCAGGATCTGTTCGCTGCCGACATCTCCAACGGCCAGCGCCGGCTCAAGGAATTGGCAAGCAGCATTGCGCATTTGAAGTTCGTCAAGACCGCAATGCTGACGCGCTTTCCGGACTTCAAGCCGCCGCAGCTCAACAGCTGAAGCGGATTGGTTCGGGGGCGACCGGTGCAAGTCGAGAGGCCAGAACCGCTCGGCCTTCTTGGCTCAATCACGCAGCGTCTGCGGCGCGCAGCCGATGGCCGCGAGGTCGCCGCCACTCACCGCGACGGGAGCTTGCTGGCGCGACGGAGAACCATCCAGACTGCTTAGGCCTAGATATCGAGGGAAGACTGTTCGTCGTCTTGCTTATCTTGGCTCCATCCATTCAAGGGCTGGCGGCAATCTCGGGCCGTCCTCAGGTGTCTACGGAGACGGCCCTAGCAGTGGCGCAACCACCTTCAGCCGCCGGAATATTCAGTCCTCACGAAGTTTGCGGACCCAGCCCGGGATTCTTTACATAGGCGCTTCGCTTGATACTTTGATCAGACAAAATAATGCGCCGCACAAATGACCGACGGTGCAGGCGCGTGGCCCCGCCAATAAGTGTGATCGCTCGACATAGGTGGTGTTTACCTCTCGGCACAATCTGATTGATTGTTAGAAATTTGCGTGATCAACTCGATTCGGGAGCTAAATGGGAAGAGGGGCCGATGCGTTCCGTGCGTTGCGCGGTGGTCGTTGCTTGTACGCTGTGGCTCGGAGCTTGCACCACAGAGCCGTACAAAGAGTCGATCAGTACCTTTGCGAAAGGGGTCATCGCGAGCCAGTCGGCACTCGCCAAGCTCGATGAACGCAACAATGAGATAAAGCGCAGAATCCAGATCCGAGCGCGGCTCGACGATCTTAGGATTGGGACTTGCGAAATAGGAAGAGGCTGCACCTTCGAAGGGCTTACGCCACCGAAGTCGACCATTCCAAATGCTCTTCTCTACATGGCGCAAGTGACAGCTTACAGCAACGGGCTTGCGGAGCTGGCTGCTGCCAAAGATACCGAAGCGATTCAGAAGGCCGTAGGAAAAATCGACTCCGCGGCGCGAGCAGGCGTCAAATCATTCGGATCGCAAGTCCGGCAGTCCGCCACAGTGCTTGCGGCGCTAGATCTTGTAGGATTTGTAGCAAGCGAGGTTATTGAGGCGCAACGTGTCGAGGCTTTAAGAGCCGCGATCATCAGAAACCGATATCGCATCGAGAATGCGATAACGTCCTTGGGAGCTACGTCTTATCAGCTTCAAGGTATCGTTATCGGTGTTGAGAGGGGGTATCTTCAAGAGCAGGCCGAAGCCCTTAGGAGATCGACGGATCCTGCCGAGCAGGCTCGATTGACCAACGAGCTAAGCCTTCAAGAGAAAAGCCTGAACGAATTGGCGACGGCGGATTCGCGCGTCCCGTTCCGAGCTCTTCTTTTGGCTCACAGAGCCGTCGTCCGCGCGGCTAAGGATCCGACATATTCGTTTACCGATGCTGCCGGTCTGCTGCTCGACTTTCTTGAGAAAGCACAGACGCTCGACGCGGCCGTGAAGAAGGGCGCTTGATGATGGCAAACAGCCAGCAATTCGCGCAAGCCGGAGCTCTGATCATTCCGAGCCTGCAGAACTATATAAATGTGCTCGAGGCGGATTACCAAAACCAGACCGCGGCGCCGCCCGAGACAAGGGCGGCAATGGCAACAGCCATAAGGCGGCTCCGCGAGTATCTGTTCGGACTGCAGAACGCCCAACTTCAGGCCGCCGATGAATCGGAAGAGCTCAAACGGGCAATTGCCGACCTCAAATCAGCAAATGCGGATATCCGAAGCGAGATCAATTCTGCGAAAGAGTTCCAGGAGAACGTCGAGGCGGCAGCAGCGATTGCCGACATCATTCAACGAGCCATTGGTCTAGCGCTTGCGTAGGAGATATTTATGCCGGCCCCAATTCAGTCGTCTGATACCGGGTTAGATCGATTTAGCAAAATGTTGCCTGCCGACGTGACTGCGGCATTCATCAGCACCAAAGCCAGTTTGGTGAGTGCTTTCCAAACACCCCAGCAACAGGTTTATCCGGTTGTCATTGGCTTCTTTATCATTCTTTGCCTTAGCCCCTTCTATTTTCGGTACGTGACCAAGATTGCGAATCGTTGGCATCGCTATTTTTTGGTGGGTACCTCTGCCGTGTTCGCGATCTCGCTTGCCAACGTCCAGCTGGCATCATTCTTGATCGACGCGATTGCCGCTCTCAAACTTCCCACCGAAGCCGTCAATCCAGCCGTGTTGGCTATGTCGGCCGTTCTTCCTATTCTATGGACCCTCTTGATCTCGCAGATCGCGTTGAGCGCCTTGAGCGACAAGGCCGTGGACCCAGGAGCGCAAGCATGAAGAGGTGCGTGATCCTTGTGTCGTTCCTTCTTGCATTGTGTTCCGAAGCTTGGGGTGAATGTTTATCTTCGCCAAAGCCGATCGAGGATGCGAGAGCGGTGAGCCTGGGAACGCTGTTATTGAGCGCCTCTGGACGCTATTACGTCCTTGATCCTTGCGTGAGAATCAGCCGACGTCAGTTCGGCTCGAGGCTCAAGCTCGGCTTTATGAACAATTTCGAGAAAGCCGATACGGAAGCCTCCTTTTATTCAGCAAAATCGAAGCGCACGCTTACCCTAGATCAAACCACTCATGTCTCTCTGGTGCGAACGCCGGGATGGTTCGGCTATTTGACGACTTCGGATAAAGAGGTCCAGTCGATCCCAGAGATAAGAGGAGATCCCTTCCGGGGGACCATTGAACAGTGGAATAGCGCGCATGCACCCGATTCGGGTCCGAAGGAGCTTCGAAACATCCCGGGCCTTATTCGCCCTTGGCACGCATTTGTTGACCAAGGACAGTCGCTGGCATCGAGCGTCGACCCGCAATTCTGGCAGATCGACGCGGCCGACATGACCTCGAAGACAATAGTCACGAACTATATCATCCGGTTCACGCCCGCGCCAACTAACTCATTTCTGGACTTCGACATCTACATCCAGGATGGAGTGAAAAGTGTCGATTTGACCACCGCTTCTCAGATTGAGGCATTTTCTGGGGTTCGCACTTTCATCATAGTCCCTTAGCGATGCCGACTGTCCGTCGTCCGACAAGCCGTGCCGCGATGCGAAGTCGGTGATCCCGACTTGCGTCTCCAGATGTGGTTCTTGCTACCCGCGACCTTTCCTTATCTTACGAATCCCCAAGGGCGACGCGGATTTTACGGCAGGTGCCGTCGAATGCTTTCGATGAGCAAGACTGACCGCGTGACAATTCGGCGCCGCTTTGCGGTTTGGCGCTTCGATCCTTTTTGCTATGGTCCCGGCAAGCATTCATGGTTTGAAGGAGCAACGACGTGCCGGTCAGAGATATGCGAAGGTTGATTGGATTGGCATGTGTGCTGACATTGGCTGCGCCGGTGACGGCGTCGGCCATTACCGCCGAAGTGGCGCGCGCATGCGACGCGGCGGTCGCCAAGGCCTATCCGCCGAAGCAAATTGGCAACCCGGCGGCCGGCAGTCTCAAGGGCACCGCCAAGGACAAGCGCGAATACTTCCAGAAATGCGTCGCGAACAACGGCAAGGTCGACGACGCTCCGGCGGAGCCGTCCAAGGACAGCAAGCCGTCGAAATAAGAAACCGGAGCTCGGCTAGCGTCGCGGCGGCGGGCAGGGGGAATAGAACGCCCCGTTCGCCGCGTTGATGCGTTCGACGCATTGGTTGGGATCGGTGACGGTCCCGGCCACGGTGAAATCGTAGCCCATGCCTTTGACGACGACGACGTAGCGTCCGGGCGACAGCGTGAAGTCGTCCTGCTCCGGTTGCAGCAGCAGCATCCTCTGCTGATCTTCGACCGGCCCCACCTTGTAGGGATAGGACATGCTGCGAATGACCCAGGAATCGCCCGCGCTGACCATGGCCGCCTTGCCGGAGGCATCAACGCCCATCGACCGCGACACCTTCGCGACGACGCGAACTTCGGTCACGCTCGCCTCGATGCTTCCGTCGGGTCTGAACACGATGAATCTGACGTCCCCGCTCGTCAGCGTCGTTGCGCTCGGCGTGTTGATGGCCGCCGAGATCGCGACGCGGCGGTCGGGAATCTTTCCGGGGACGGGCTTCAGCTCCTGCAATTGCCCTTCGTTCAACGCGTAGACGCCGAAAGTCGTCGGCAAAGGCATCGCGGGTTGTGCTGTGGGCGCCGGCTCCTTTGCGGTGTCGGGCGACCGCTCGACAGGCTCGCTCTCCGTTGGGAGCGCCGTGGCGGCCGGCCGGGGCTCGGAGCTGGTCGGCACCGGCGCGGATGGCTGCGACGATTGTGACAGTGCGGCCACCTGGGTCTTCAAACGCGGCCATAGGATCACCGCGGCGCTTGCTCCGGCCATGAGCAAGAGAATGCCGGCCAGTCGAATAAGAAAGGTGAAGGTGCCGCGCCGCTTGGGCTGATCGAGCGATGGCGGGGGTGCCACGGCACGGCGCGAGGCTCCCGCATCCTTCGAAACAGGGGACGCAGCCGAAACGGGGGATGCCGGAATGGGTGGGGGAGCAGGGCTGGCGACCGGTGGGGGGACTGAAACGGCGGCTGCCGCGTCCGCCTTTGACGCCTCCGCCGCAGCGCTGCGCGCGAAGGTACGTTCGACCTCCTTGATGGCACGTTCGAGAACCTGCTGCAGCTCGCGCGATTCCCGCGCTTCGGCGTGTGTGAACTGCTCCATCAGCTTGATGCGCGCCAGCTCATAGACGATCTCCCGCATCTGGTGGGGATCGTCGGATACGGCGCGAATTCGGCTCGACAGGAGACGGATAAACCCGGCTTTGATCTGTTGCGTCGAGGGGGCGTTGGCCGCTGTTTCACCGGAGTCGGTCATCAAGGCCGATCAAGTAGCCCGGATGAGGCCATTTCGCTAGATTTTTCCACCGCAGACGCAGCTGCCAGGGCTGCTGGTGGTCTTTCGAAGATGCTTGCTTTTAGGGGAAAACCTGTGACATTTCGCGAAAGCTCCTCATTCCGGTGTTCGACCATGCGCGGCTTACTGGCAGTTCTCTCGGTTCTGACGTTCCTGGCTTCGCCTGCGCTCGCGCAAGGGATCAAGGACCAGGCCAACACCACAAGCTCGAGCATCATCACGACGCCTACGAAGAAGGCACAGACCAATCAGGCGGCCTCGCGGCCGACCGCCGTTCGGAACCTGTCGGGCAGCCTGCCTGCCGGAAAGTCGGCCCAGGGCGTCTGGCGCGATGGCAAGCTGGTCGCCGTTCCCCGCTGAGGCCGCCGCCCAACGAACCGTGAAGGAACGGTGATCGCCTCCCTGACGTTCTTGCTCGGGAGATATCGGATGAAACGACCAGTTCTGATCGCCATTGCGTTGCTTATGCCGGCTGCCGCCTGGGCCCAGGGGGTCAACGACCCTTCGACGCCCAATCGCAACGTGACCATTGTCAATCCGTCGCAGCCTGCGCCGCCCAACGCGACGCGCAATATCCCGAGCCGGATCGAACCGCCTGTGACGACACGGGGACACGCGCAGCCCTACCGAGGGAACAGAACCCGGGGCAGCGGGTCGAGCCGTCGCTAGTCCTCCGGGATCCTTTGAGGCGCCTTGAGACGAGCTATTGAGGGTTGACCTCGACCTCCAGGGTCGACGTCCCCGCATCGTGGCGGTTCTTGCCCGAGATCAACAGCGTGAACTTGTCGGCCTTGGGCGTCTCGTTCTCGGCCGAATAACGGAAGCCGGAGCCGACCACGGCCAATTGCCCGCGTGTGGGTCCGCTCACGACCGATACGTTGAAGATCTGCATATACGACCAGCGCAGGCCCTGGATGCACTCCGCGCCGGGCGCGATCGACATCGTCCATTTCACCGTGTCCTGGGACAAGGCGAACGGCGTCCGCTCCTTGATGCAGAGCGGGCTGGCCTGCGCAGCAGGGCTGGACGCGGCGAAAGCCGCGACGGCAACACCTGACAGCAATAATGGTCTTGCACGCATGCTCGGCAACTCCGGGAGTGATGCCGGAAGATAGCAAAAATGATCTAACGAGGTCTTAGAAGGGCCGCTGTCCGGAGACGGCGATGCACCCGGAACTTGGGTTGACCGGATGACCGTAGACCCAACTCGGAACCATGCATTCCGCTACATGTTTTGCCCGACGTCTCCTGCATTTCGGAAAGGCGTAAGTCATTGATTTGGTTGGGGCCGTCTACTGTGCATGGGGTTGTTTTTCAATTTTTGTGGGCGGCCACCGAAGCTTCCATGGAGCCACGCGGCTGACTGCGCATCCACCTTCTTGCAATCGGGAACCTGATGAGCTGAAGTTGCCGCGCCTCTGGCTGATGTCGGCCTTCCTTGGAGTCTTCGGAGTGCAATCCATTCGTCGCAAGTTCGTATCCCGTCGCCGGCTGCTGCAGAAAGCGCCAATCAAGGCGATCGTGGCCGCGGCTGTCGGATTTGCCGTCTATGTTGCCTGTCCGCTCTCCTGTCAGGCTCAGAGCGAACCGGAGCCCTCGCTCAGCGACTATCTTCCACCCAGCGAGCCGGAAGTGACGCGCGACGAATGGCGGCAACGCATCGAGGATGCGCGGCGTCGCGCCAAGGAGGCCTCGCGCGAACGGCGGGAGCATCCGGAGCTCTACAAGCCGGTGCCCGAAGATCCCGACCTCGTCGCGACCGAACGTCTGCTCCGCGACGACAGCCTGCAGCGGGGCGACATCGTCACGACCAAGAAGGGCATGTTCGTCTATCAGGGCCGACCCGATCAGCCGCGCCGCGACCAGGACTTCGTCCCGGTCAACCCTAAATCGGTGCGCTGAGGCTTTAGTACCGCCGCAGGATCTCGTTGAACTTGGGATCGGTGACCTTCGTGGTCTCGAGCAGCAGCGACTTGCCTTCCGGCGTTGCCTGCACATAGGCCGCGATCAGCAGCGGCTCGTAACGGGAGCGATTGGCCAGCGCCGAGCGGATGTCGGATTGCGCCAGCAGCTTGATCTCTTCGTCCGTTGCGGCGGCACTGGAGGTCACGGTCCGGACGCGCGAGAAGGCGACGTCAATCGGCACCGATCCGGTCAGGTAGGACATCTTCACCGCCGGCGTTGCCGCTTCGCCGGCCTGGGCCTGCAGCGTGCCGAGTGTGAGCCAGAGTGCGGGCCTGATCGGCGAGACCTTCAGGGCCGTGACGACGGCGGTCTGGGCCGCCTTGTTCTCGCTCGCCCGCCCGCCGGCATCGGAGGAAGGACGATGGAGAACGTCGGCGGCCCTCGCCGCCGCGTAATTCGCGAGCAGGTCCCCATCCAGCGAAACCGATGCCAGGACACCGCCGGCCGCCACCTTGGCCTTCTCGGGCGGGATCTCGCCCGAGAACAAGTCGCTCGCGCGAAAATCCGGGCGGACGAGATCGCCGTAGAACGCCATGCCGGCATGAAGCGCCAGCAGGATCGCGGTGCAGATGCCGATGAGGCGAAGCAGGAACAAGCGGTTCATGATGAAATCGACGTGGCCTGTGAGGGCGAAGCGAGCACGGGATTGAAACGAGAGCAGGGCTCTTAAATTGCCATCAGACTATCGCCCTGGATCGTCAGCAGCGTCAAGTTTCCGGTCGCGTAGGCGCCGGTGTCGATGTTGATGCGGTTCGGACGAATGTCGGGCACGCTGACCGGCGTATGACCGTGCACGATGTATTTGCCGAAGCGCTCCTCGGACGCCAGGAATTCCTCGCGGATCCAGAGCAGGTCCTCGTCCTTCTGCCGCTCGAGCGGGACGCCGGGCTTGACGCCGGCATGCACGAAGAAGAAGTCACCGCAGGTGAACGACGACGGCAATTGCTGCAGGAAGGCCAGGTGCTCTGGCGGCATCGCGCGCTTCAATCCTTCGATCAGCTCGACCTGCTGCTCCGCCGTCGGGTTCATGGTCGGCGTGATGCCGTAGGAGACCAGCGTCAGCAGGCCGCCATAGTGGCGCCACTCCTGCAGGCGGGTCGGATCCTTGAGGACCTCGAGCAGGAAGATCTCGTGGTTGCCTTTGAGGCAAACCGTCTCGTGCGATGTCGAGCGTGCGATCAAGAGATCAAGAACGGCGCGTGAGTCCGGACCGCGATCGACATAGTCGCCGAGGAAGACCTGGATGGCGCGTTCGGGAGCCGAGCGGGCAAGATCCGCGTCGATCACGGTTAACAGCGATTGAAGCAAATCGGCGCGGCCGTGCACATCGCCGATGGCATAGACGCGAACGCCGTCGGGAAGCCGCGGCTTGGTCTTCTTTCGAAAGCGTCTGGAAAGGCCCATCAGGTAGGTCGAATCGCTTCTAGCGTCACGAGCGGAACGTTGTGACCGCTCTTAGCAGAACAAGTCACACATCGGTATTCTTAATTGTTTCCGACCGAGTAGCCCGCATTTTGATTAAAGGATCGCGCGGCCTTTGAGCCGTATTTCAAGACGTCTCGCGTAGCGTCTCCCCAACAAAAACGGGGAGCGCGACATGCGCAAAGTTGTAAAGTTCCTGGCGGCCGTGGCCGCCATCGTCGTTGCTGCGGGGGTGCAGCAGCGCGCACAAGCCGCTTTCGTCGGTGCGCCGATGGGGCTGCGCGGGGCCATCCAGTACATCAAGTTCGAGCAACCGACGCTGGCGCCAATGGCGTTCACGCTGTTTTGCCTGAAGTACAAGGACGAGTGCAAACCGCGGCCGCAGCAGATCGTCTTCCGGGGCGGCCGTCTGAAGCTGACCGCCGAGCGGCTGGGGCAGATGCAAGAGGTCAACCGGCAGGTCAATACCGCCATCCGTCCCGAGGCCAATCTGGAAGGCCTGCGCGGCGAGAAATGGCTGCTGCATCCCGTGAGCGGCGACTGCAACGACTACGCTGTGACAAAACGCCACGAGCTGATCGCCAAGGGCTTTCCGGCGCGCTCGGTGCTGCTGAGCGAGGTCGTGACCACCTGGGGCGAGCACCATCTCGTCGTCGTGGTGCGCACCTTCTCCGGCGATCTCGTGCTGGACAATCTCTCCGGCCACATCCTGCCGTGGTCGAAGAAGCCCTATCGCTGGGTCCGCATCCAGTCGCCGAAGAACCCGAACTACTGGGCTTCGCTGGGCGACCGCGCGGTGTGATGTGATCGGCGCTCTATCGTGACGAGGATTGGCTGACGCTCTGCGACAGCCCCAAACCTGCGATCACCGACAGACAAAGGATTGCTGCGGGATGCAGCAGTCCTGGCCCTGCGAAGCTCTGGACCAGCGCAAAGAGAAGACAGGCCGCGGCGGCCGCTGGGAAGAACGAGTCGCGTCCGCGCTGCAAAGCGCCGAAGAACAGACGCACCAAAGCGATCAGGCCTGCCAGCACCGAGCAAACGAGACCGATCACTCCCATACCGGCGAAGATCGCTGTTGCCGTCGACGGCGCCGTCAGGGCCGCGCCGGCATCGCTCTGATAGATCCTGCCGACGGCAGCAAAGGTTCCGGCGCCCGCGCCGAACCAGCGCGTGTCCGCCAGCATCCGTTCCAGCGCCGCGCGCGTCTCCGCCCCGATATCGGGGGTGAGCCGCATGAGGACCGGGCCGGAGCTCTGTTCGAACAGGAAGGTCAGGACAATCGCCGCCCCGATCAGCGCGGCGAGGGCTAGCGCGCCCGCGGCCAACGGCGACAGATCGAGCCGGCGGATGACGAGGATCAGCAGGATCAACACAATACCGAAGCCCGCCGCGACCGCATTGTTGGTCCCGGACAAGCCAAAGACCGCAGTCGCGCTGATCAAGGCTCCCGCAAGGCCGAGCAGGCCAAGCACGATCGAGCGAAGCAGCGAATGACGCGTTTCGGCCCGCTCGGCGGCAAGCTGCATGATCGCCAGGTTCAGGACGAGGCCGAAGCCGGCCAGGGTCGTCGCGAAATCGGGGGTTGTGGCGGCCCCTGCAACGGCCGGCGCGAGCCGATGCAGATCCAGGGTCAGGGCGGCGACGGCGGTGACGCCAGCGAGGACAAACAGCACCAGCTCGGCGCGGCCGCGATCGCGGACGACCACAATGGTCACGCCGAGCAGGGCGGTCGCCGCCAGCGCCAGCATCAGCGCGTTCAAGGTCAAGCCGAGATCGGCGGTGACAGGCCCAAGCGAGAGGCCGCCAAGGACGTCGCGCGCGCTCGCCCAGATCGGATGCCCAGAGCCTGGCGGGAGCGGCACCAGTTGAGCCGCAACCAACAGCGGAATGGCGATCAGGATCCAGCGGCCCCAGGAGGTCGCGCGCACATAGTGGTCGTAATCGGCCCTTCGCGCGCTTAGCGTAGCTGCGAGCAGGCTGAGCGCGGCAGCCATCGTCCCGAGCTGTGCACCGAACTTGGCGCCGGCGATTTCGAGAGCGGAAGCGGAAACGATGGAAACGATGAGGGCAAAATAAGCGAGGGACAAACGGCGCGCTCGACGAGGAATCCTGAAACGATCAGGTCACCATACAAGCCGCAGGTCCGTTTTCAAGCAAAGGCCGGTCCGGGCCAACAGCTTGCCCGTCATCCCAGCGCATGCGCGCGAAAGATTGATCGCAAAGAGAGATCAGCGCGCGCTCTTGACCGGCCGGGCGAACACGCGCGCGGCGCGGGCGGCGGCAAGGCTGAAGCGGGCGGCCGAGCCGAACAGGTAGCCGGCCTGGAGCGCAATGGCGGCAAAGGCCGCGGCCTTCAGGCCTTCGAGCACGCCAAGGCTTGTCATCAGGCTGACCGGCAGCACGGTGAGCACCAGGGCGAATGTGACCGGGAGCAGCACCAGGACGCGAAAGCGTTGGCCGAGCACGGCACCTACCAGAAAGCTGAAAATCAAAAGCGCGGTCATCCGAAACACTCCGTGTCTCGGACCCTAGGTTCCCCACCCTAAAAAGACCCTTAAGTCGTATGGCTAAATTTGGCCTATTGGCCGCAATTCGCGAGCAAAGAGTTGTAGGCCTCCCGCAGCCCGTTCAGGGCCACCACGCCTTTGATCTCGCTGTCGCCTTCCCTAACCGCCAGGGACAGCGAGGCCGTCGTCTGCCATTTGCCGGCGGCAAAGGCAGAGACCTCGTCGGGTAGCAGCACCGCGGCGCCCGCGGCCGCCATGCTGGCCTCGACGCTCAGCGTGGCGCCGCCGCTGGCGGCGATGGTGACCTTGGGATGGCTTCGCGGCGGAAAGGGCCGGATCAGGGCCACCAGCACATCGATCTTGCCCTTGGGTGCACAGCGCACGATGAGACCGGCGAAATCGGGGTCGGATTGGGTGGTGTCCGCAGTCTTGGTGATGGCCGCGAAGCTCTCACCCTCTTTGCCCCCTTGGGTGCGGCTGAACTTCCAGACTGAGGAGGAGGTGGCTACCTCCACGACCGGGGCATGCGGGCACGCGGACCGCGCGCAAGAGGTAGCCGGTTCTAGGAGGCGGTCGCCGCCGCCAAGGAGCGATCCTGCCAGAAGGGCGAACAGAAGGAGGCCAGACACGAGGGATTCCTATCTTGATGGTTCCAGTCTTAGCAGGCGGACGAGGGGGCAAGAAGGCTGGCGCTCGGGTTCCCCGCCCTTGGCTTGGGCGGGTTGCTCTCCGACCGGGCACAGGAAATACAACAAATAGTCACAAAGGGTTAAACCAAGCCTGAAAGCGTGGCCCGCACGCAACAGTTGCCCGCTGATCGCATCGTTAACCATTCAGGAACCCTTGTCGCACCGCCCGCTCCGCCGTACCAATCGAGTTAATTGGGGTCTCCTGGGGCGCGATTCATGCATTCCTTTGCCAAAACTTATGTATTCACGCCGGCATTTCTGGCCGCCGCTTTGGCGCTCGGAGCCTGCTCGACCAATCCCGGCTCCGGTCCGCTGACCGATGACGTTAACAACAAGATTCAGACGGAAAGCGCGCCGGCCTATGAGCTGGTGCCGCTCAATCCGGCCACTGTGAAGATCCTGCACACGCATGAGCCCAAGGGGCTCGCCGGCGTGTTCACCGATCGCCGTCCGCCCGCCAGCATCGTTTTCGGCATCGGCGACGTCGTCAGCGTTACCATCTTCGAAGCCGCGGCAGGCGGCCTGTTCATCCCGGCGGAAGCCGGCGTCCGTCCCGGTAACTATGTGACGATCCCGGATCAGTCGGTCGACAACGACGGCTTCATCACGGTGCCCTATGCCGGCCAGATCAAGGCTGCGGGCCGCACGGCGGTGGAGATCCAGCGCTCGATCATCGAGAAGATCGGTAACCGTGCCATCGAGCCGCAGGCGGTCGTGGCGATGTCATCGCAGCGCACCCAGCTCATCAGCGTGCTCGGCGAAGTCAATTCGCCGGCGCGTTACCCGGCGAGCGCGGCGGGCGCCAAGGACAAGGTGCTCGATGCGATCACCCGCGCCGGCGGCATCAAGGGCCAGGGCTTCGAGACCTGGGTCATGCTGGAGCGTGGCGGACGGCGGGCCACCGTGCCGTTCGAAAATCTCGTGATGGCGCCCGAGAACAACGTCTATGTGCGTCCCGACGACAGCATCTACGTCTATCGCGAGCAGCAGAAGTTCATGGCGTTCGGCGCCAGCGGCCAGAGCGGCGAGTTCAACTTCGATGCCTGGCGCATCAACCTCGGCGAAGCCGTCGGCAAGGCCGGTGGCCTGCTCGATGGTCAGGCCGATCCCGCTGCCGTTTATCTCTATCGCCGCGAGCCGCGCGACGTTGCGGCCCAGCTCGGCATCGACGTGAGCAAGTACACCTCGGAGACGATCCCGGTCATCTTCAACGTCAACTTCCGCGATCCGGGCGGCTTCTTCCTGGCCACCAAGGTCATGATGAAGAACGGCGACATCATCTACGTCTCGAACTCGCGCAACGTCGAAGTTGCCAAGTTCCTGAACTACATGCGGGTGATCATGGCGACCGGCAGCGATGCCGTGAACCTCAGCAACGATGCGCTGATCTTCCGCAACAACATCAAGCTGGCGCCGTAAGACGGGGCCAACCTGATCGAACACAGTCGATGGCACCGGGGCTTTGTCCCGGTGCCATTTTCGTTTAGCGATCCGATCGGTATTATCGGGCTTGCGGGGCCCTGCCGGGATCGCGGCGCCACTCGGCAAGGCGCTGGCCATCCATCACCCCCGCTGTGTTGCAAGGGGCTACATGCGCTTTCGAACAGTTGGGCGAATCCCGGCGCTCGTCTTGCTCGCCCTCGGGCTTGCACCGGCCGGGACGGCTCTCGGCGCGGCCGCGGAGCTGGGCGTTCGCCACCGCATCGACGTAATGGTCTCGGCCGAGCCCGATGCCCCGATCCTGTCGCGCCTGAAGGGGGGCAAGGGCGAGCTGTCCTTCACGGTCCGGCTGTCGGCGAACTCCAAAGAGAGCAAGTTCTTTGGAATGCTGCGTCCGTCCTTCCCTGACATCGTCGTTCCCGACGGCGCGGGCAAGCCACTGGTTCAGCAGACCAAGCTCTGGGAGGAGGAGGTCTGCCATCAGCGCCGCGGCCTGCCGAAGGTCACGGTGACGCAGCTGGGCGGGCATTTTGGCGAGGGGGACGGGCGGATCGAGATTTCGGCCATCAACCGCCACATCGGCGTGCTGGTGCCGCCCGACGAATTAACCCCTGGAATAAAACTCGATCAGGGGAGTGATAGCTTTGGGCTATTCTACGCATTCCGGGCCCAGACCCGGAACAGCCGCCTCAATGTCGACCTGAAGATCTATCCGATCGACTGCTTCCTCTAAGCCAGAGCAAAGCTCGCAAGAAAAGCTCGCAAGACACGACGATGCGCCTTTGGCCTCCCACCATAAGCTGGTCCAATTTTCGCTGGTCGTGGAGTCTGCCGGCTGTCTTCATCCTGCTCTTCGTGGTGGCCGGTGCGCCGTTCCCGTTCGGCTCGACCAATGATCTGTCGATCGCCTTCTGGTGCCTGTGCCTCGGGATCGCGGTGATCTTCGCACCGACGCGCGATTTGCGAGCGCCGCATCTATGGCTGCTCGCCGGCATCGGCGTCATCGTTGCCGCTTATGGCTTCGTGCTGCACGAGCAGCTTTCCGACCATCCCTTCCTCGCGCCGTTCCAGCCGATCTGGAAGCAGGCCTCGGACCTGCTCGGGGTGCCGATCGCGCCCTCTGCGTCCATCGTGAAGAACGAGGCGTTCTTCGCGCTTGGTGCGCCGCTCGCCAACATCCTCGCCATCGTGCTCGGCATCACCGTCGGTGCGAACCGCGAGCGCGCGCGCCGCATGCTGTGGGTGATCGCGATCTCGGGGGCGGCCTACGCGCTCTACGGCGTGCTCTCGTTCCTGATCGAGCCCACCATGATCTTGTGGCGGGACAAGACGGCCTATCTCGGCAGTGTCACCGGCACCTTCATCAACCGCAACACGGCGGCGGCCTATTTCGGCTCGGCTGCGGTGATCTGGATGCTGCTGATCCTGGAAGACGTCCGCCGCCGCTTGCCCGAGCGGCACATCGAATGGCGGCGCTTGTCGCTGGATCTGCGCACGATCCCGCCGCGAGAGATCCTGCCGCAGCTCGGCTGCCTCTTGATCTGCTTGATGGCGATGTTCATGACGACGTCGCGCGCCGGCGTCGGCCTGTCGCTGCTCGCGATGATCGTCTCGTTCACCCTGTTCCTGCGGAAAGACCTGCCGCCACGCACCGGCATCTGGATCTCGCTCGGCTCCGGCATCGCGGTCGCGCTCGGCCTCTTGCAGCTCCTGGGCGGCCGCGTCTCGAGCCGCTTCGACAGCCAGGGCCTGGTCGACGAGGGCCGCGTTGAGGCCTGGAAATCGACGCTTCGGATCATCGGCGACAATCCCTGGTTCGGCACCGGCATGGGCACCTTCCAATGGGCCTTTCCGCCGTACCGCAGCCCCAACATCTCGATTCGCGGCGTCTGGGATGCCGCGCATTCGACGCCGCTGGAGCTTGCCTCCGAGGTGGGCATCCCCATGGCGCTGCTGGTGGCGCTGGGCTGGGCGATCATGCTGCTGGTGCTGGCGCGGGGCGTGTTCACCCGGCGGCGCGACGCCATCATCCCGCTGGCGGCCGCGGCGACCGCGACGCTGTCGCTCTTGCATTCGTGCCTCGACTTCACGCTGCAGGTGCCCGGCTACAGCATTCCATTCTTTGCGCTTTTCGGCGCGGGCCTGTCGCAGTCCTTCCGCACGCAGGAAAGCCGCCCCGCTACGGAGGCGGGCGCCACCAGCCGGCGAGGCGAGGGGCGCCGGACAACCGCAGCCGAGGCCCCGAGCCGGGTGCCCCAGCTTCACAAAAGTGTCTAGATTTGAAGCAGTTGCGCCGTTTACGAAGTCTTTAGAATAAGTGGACAGCCCTTTTCTCTTCGGATAAATTCCTGCAACGAGCACAGCCATTTGCCCGGGCCGAGGAAGCACATCGGGGCAGCTGATTTTTGGAGGTTTGTTTATGAGCGTTATCAAGATTGCGCTTCGCATGGCTGCCGCCGCGGCCCTCGCCGCGACCATCAGCACGGCCGCCAGCGCCGCCGTTTACCCGCCGCAGCGCCAGCTGCCGGCCACCGTCATTTCCGACTTCAAGGCCGCGCCCAGCAGCCTGTTGCAGCAATATCCGACCGGCGGCCCGCAGCTGATCTCGCGCGTGCGCGACCTCGGCGCCTCCGATCCGACCACGCTTCCCGGCCTGATCGCGCTCCTGAAGGATCCCGCGACCACCAAGGACCAGATGCGCGGCATCGTCGCCGGCCTCGCCCAGGTCGCCCGCATGGCCGCTTCGTCCGACCAGGCCTATGCCAATGAGATCCAGGCCGCGATCGCCGGCACCGGCAACGCCGACGTGATCGCCGCCTACCAGGCCGCGACCGGCGACGTCCAGATCGCCGCGACCGGCGGCGGCGCGGGCGGCGGTGGCACCGGCGCAGGCGGACCGACCGGCAACGGCTTCCCCACCGGCGGCGGCGGCGGTGGCACAGTCGTGTTCGGCAACAACACGACCGGTAACAACGCGCCCAACGGCGGCAGCGGCGGCGTTGGCGGCACCACCAACAGCGTCAGCCCGCGCTGATCGGAACCGGCCTCGCGGCCGGCTCATGACATCTCTCACGGCAGCGGCGCCAGCAGGCGCCGCTTTGCGTTGCGCCGTTAAGCTTCCTGCAAAATGTCGCGCAAAGCGCGCGTTGCACTGCATCGAACGCGTTCAATTGCAGGCAGGTTTGTGCTAGTGTAGTGCGCAGCGCGTTACCCAGGCATGCGGTTTGCTCCGGAGAGCCGGCAGGCTTCTGGCCCAGCATTGATCCCAAGACGACAGATCGATCCATTTTCAGGAATTTCTAGATGTTGCAGGTGAACAAGCCGACCTCGGAGATCAACCGTGATTTCGCCGAGGCCGACGGCCCCCCGTCGCAAACGCTGGCCTCCTATGTCGAGATCGCTCGCCGCCAATTCCCGACCATCGTCGCGATCGTCTCGGCGTGCATGATCCTGGCGCTGCTGTATCTCTTCACTACTGCACCTCAATTCACCTCCACCGCCTCGATGGTAATCGACACCCGCAAGGTGCAACTATTCCAGCAGCAGTCGTTACTTGGCGACGTTGCCGTCGATTCCGCGACCGTGGAAACGCAGGTCGAAATCCTGAAATCCGAAAATATTAGCCTCGCCGTGATCCGTGACCTCCATTTGATTGAGGACCCGGAGTTCTCCGGGAGTGGTGGCGGCTTGCTTGGCGCCGTGATCGATTTTGTCGGGAATCTGTTCTCCGACGGACATGCACCGTCAGAATTCGAGCAGACACGCAAGGCGCTGGAGCGATTCGAAAAGAACCGGACGATCAAGCGTATCGGACTGACCTATGTGATGGAGATCGGCTACACCTCCAAGGATCCGGTTAAGGCGGCGCGCATCGCCAATGCGATCGCTGATACCTATATCGTCGATCAACTCGAGGCGAAGTATCAGGCGACCCGACGCGCCAGCGTCTGGCTTCAAGACCGCATCAAGGAGCTTCGCACCCAAGCCTCCGCTGCCCAAAAGTCCGTTGTCGATTTCAAGACCGCCAACAACATCGTGGATACCGGCGGTCGGCTGATGAACGAGCAGCAACTCGCCGAGGTCAATAGTCAGCTGGTGATGGCTCATGCGGCCACAGCAGAGGCCAAGGCCCGGCTCGATAGGATGAACGACATCCTCAAGCAGGATATTCCGGATGCCAACGTCGCGGACGCACTGAAGAATGAGACCATCGTCAAGTTGCGCGCGCAATATGTCGACATGGCGTCCAAGGAATCGATCTGGGCTCTGAAATACGGTGCGGACCACCTTGCCGCTGTAAACCTGCGCCGCCAAATGGCAGAGATCAAGAAGAACATCACGGACGAACTGAAGCGCATTCAGCAATCCTACAAGAGCGATTACGACATTGCGGTCACCCGTGAGGAGAGCATCAAGTCGAGTCTGAACAACGCCGTGTCCGAATCCCAGCTGACGAACCAGGCTCAAATCCAGCTCCGAGAACTCGAAAGCAACGCGCAGTCGTACCAGGCGATGTACGATAATTTCCTGCAGCGCTACATGGAAAGCGTGCAGCAGCAATCGTTCCCGATCACCGAGGCTCGCGTGATCAGCGCAGCAACGACCCCGCTGGTTAAGAGCTACCCGAAGTCGCTGGTCATTTTGGCGGCGAGCCTTTTCGGCGGATTGTTGCTCAGCTTTGGCGCGGCTATGGCGCGCGAGTTCAGCGACAATGTTTTTCGCACGACCGCACAAGTGGAGCAGGTGCTGGGTGCAAATTGCATTGCCTTCCTGCCCGCGCTCGGTGGATCGAGCTCCTCTGTTGGGTTGGGTAGCAAGCTTACTCGAAAGGCCAACCCTCAGCCGGACTTGTTGCGCTATGTCGTGGACAATCCGCTGTCACGCTTTTCGGAGGCAATTCGCTCGCTGAAGGTTGCGGTCGATCTTAACTCGATTGTGCGCGAAAACCGCGTTCTTGCGACCACTTCAACGTTGCCGAACGAAGGCAAGAGTACAGTATCTACGAATTTGGCGCAGCTTATGGCGCATTCTGGAGCCAAGGTGATTTTGGTCGATGCCGACTTGCGCAATCCTTCGCTTTCTCGCGCTCTGCTTCCAGATGCGCAAGTAGGCCTCGTCGATGTTATTGCGCAGAAAGCGCGCCTTGAAGAAGTGCTGTCGATTGATCCTACCACGGGCCTAGCGATTCTGCCCGCCGGCACCACTTCAAAGCTGCTGCATACAAACGAAATACTTGCATCAAAGGCAATGCATGAGCTCGTCTCCCAGCTGCGCGCGAAGTTCGACTATGTAGTCCTGGATATGCCGCCGATGGCGCCAGTGGTTGACGTGCGCGTCACCTCCTCTTTCGTGGATTCCTATATGTTCGTCGTAGAGTGGGGGCGTACGAAGACGGACGTGGTTCAGCATATTTTGCGAAACGCACCCGAGATTTTTGACAAATTGCTCGGTGTTGTGCTGAACAAGGCCGACACGAAGGTGCTAGCTCGGTACGAGTCTTATCACGGCCGCTACTATTACCAGAAATACTACGCTCGGTACGGGTATGTGGAGTAGCGCGGTAAGCCCGCTGAGCGCGCTCGGCGTGCGTTTTCTGCTCTTGCTCCTGGGTCTCATCGGCGGACTTTGGTCGAATTCAACGCTGCCGACGTTCCGGTCATTGTTGGCCGTGCGCGAAGTCATTGATCGGATTGTGGTCGAAGACCGTTTCAAGCCGGGCGTGTTAACGAACATTCAGGTGTGGTTGGACGCGCTGTCGGTGCCACTCGTTCAGCATCCTGACGTTGCGCGCGCCAAAGCTCTTGTTGCAGTACGCAAAAGCCAAGAGACGATGGCGCATGACGGCGCAGTAGGGGCCGACCTTTTAGTCGAGGTTGGCGAACAGCGAGTTAGATCGACACTGGCACAAAGCCCAGCTGACTCTTTTCTTTGGCAGACGCTCTATTCGGTGGCTACCTTTCGCGGTGGGTTTGCGGAGAGCAACATCCAGTTTTTGGAACTTTCCTATGCAGCGGGACCCTTTGAAGGCTGGATCGCATCGCGACGGAGCCGGCTGGCGTTGGCGTCCTTTCCCATGCTCAGCAGTCGGCTGCAAGGACGCGTGATCGCTGAGTTCGCTGCCCTGGTAGACTCCGATTTTATTGAAGTTGCAGTGAACAACCTTGAGACCGTCGGCTGGGCGCAGCGGGAAAGCCTACTTAGTGGTCTCAAGACGGTTGACATGGAATCCAAGGAGCGATTGTCGAGGCGACTTTCCGCCGACGGCATCAATGTAAAAGTTCCTGATATTGAATTTGACGAGAGGCCATGGCGATGACGCGCGGCTGCGCTTTTTGGGTGATGACGATAGCTTTGCTTGGTGTTGTGCCAACCGCGCAAGGGCAATCCAGCTCCGGTACATCGAGTATCACGATGCAGGGCCCGGCAGAACAATCCCGTGCGGGCGTCATAAGAGATGCTTTCGGGCGGCCATGTCTTGACATTGAAGCTGCAGCCCGCCGGGAGACGGTTAATCCCGATATGCTCGACCATATCGTTAGCATCAAGAATAATTGCCCAAAGCTGATCAAGGTCAAGGTCTGCTATTTCAACTCAGATCAATGCAAAGACGTCGAGCTGCAGGCTTACAAGCGTGTCGATACGTTCTTGGGAGCTATGCGAGGAGTCAACTTCTTTAGGTACTCGATTATTCAGAAATGATTGAGCGACCTTTCTCAATGAAAACATCCGGTGTTCAGTCCCGCGGGACCTCTCATTTGCGCACGCGTAAGCTCGCGGTGATAAGCTTTCAGATTGCAACAAGCCGTAAGCGTACCAGCTTTCATTTTATCGCTGAAGGCCTTCGAAATGCGGGATGGGAGGTGAAATTTATCACAGTCGGAATTTCGTCGCTCGATAGACTTCAAGGTACGGAACGCTGGCGTGATGCCCAATCGCATGGACTGAACCTACTCCGAGAAAACGGTGACGGGTTTCTGTCTTATATCCATTGTCCAATGATTCATCCCAAGGCGACATCAAAGTCTGTCTTGAGGGGTTTACTCGGCTTTGCAACCGAGCCGTACCGGCGCTCCTTAGCGCATGCTGTTTGCCCGATCATCGAGGACGTAGATGCCGTTTTGCTAGAGAGTTGCGATGGAGTGCTTCTACTCAGTGAAGCGCTCGGATGTTTGAATAAAAAGATCATCGTCTATCGTCCATCAGATCTACTGTCGGCGGTCGGTATTCATCCAAGCGTAGTTGCATCCTTTATGGCAACTCGCGATCGAATAGATCGCATTCTGCTGCCTAGCAGGCTGATGCTAGGTTCACCGGAATTGAGCGGTATCGATCCCAGTAGAATTTCGATCGTGCCGCACGGGGTGTCTCGCGAAATTCTGGATTGTCAGACCGGAGAAACGTGGAACCCATACAATTTCTCGCGCGGGGAACTGAATGTTATGACGGTAGGCGGGATGGCATTTGATTCCGATTTTGTTTCTTCAGTGATTCCCAAGATTACCGAGTACAAGTTTCACTTTTTCGGTCAGATCCCCGGGATACCCAAATCTTCAAATATCATCCTCCACGGGGAGCAGCCTTATGCAGACATAGTCCAGCAAGCGACTTCGGCCGACATAGGCGCTGCCTTCTACAGGAGCGATAGTCCGTCATATCTCTTAGAGAGCAGCAATAAGATCCGAATGTTCCTGTCTCTCGGCAAGCCAGTAGTCTGTCCATTCTCCTTAGACAAAGATGCCGAGCAGAGAGGACTGTATTCGTATTCTCCCAATTCTGTCGAGAGCTTCGTCCAGGCCCTCGAAAGAGCCAGGCGGTTTGGGGTGCCAAACCCCACCCCCAGCCGCCCTTGGACGGCGGTGTGTGCTGAAATCGACAACATCATCAGTCTAGACATAGCGCGAAGGCTTGCATGACCGGCGTACCTTGCACCGTCTTAATGATCCACGATGGAGCGTCAGCCTATGGCGAGATTGCGCGGCGACAAGCATCAGTGGCCGGCTTTCAAATTTTAAACCTGCATGATCTGTCTGAATTTGGAGATGATGACTGGCACTTATTCGAGCGTCACTACAGGCATACCTCGACGAACTCCGTTCTCTTCGAAAAGGCTTGCTTCAAACGATATTTTCGAGCGCGAGAGTATGTGAATCGCATGGGAATCGATGAGTTCGTCATGATCGATACGGACCTCATGCTCTTTCCGTCGGCTCTAAATGCTGGAAACGAGATCTTTTCGATTATGCGCGCCAAGAGAAACTTGGCGGGCGTGAGTGTATGCGTGGGGCCCGCTGATTATTGGCATGCGTCTCCGCACTGCTCGTTCTGGACAAGGCATGGCTTGAATTGTTTCGTTACATATCTCAGGCGCATTGTCGAAGAAGAGAAGCTGCTTTCTGCGATTGAGGCGGAAGGGAGAAGATATCCGAACTACACTGGATTCTCAGACATGATAGCCTTGGGCGCTTGGATGAAGGAAGACGAGCGCGTTCTTGATATCTTGACTCTAGAGAAAGATGGCTTGTGGGATCACAATGTTACGCTTGGATGGCAAGGCGAGCGCAAGTTTCTGAACGTTTTTGGTTCGAAATTGCTGGGCTCGATCGAAGGGCAACCCTGCGTATTCGAGATTGGCGCAGGGTGGGCTACAAATAGAGTAAGGGTTCATTCGCTGCACATGCAAGGACGTGCCAAAGTCGCGATGCAGAGCGTGGAGCAGGGGAAGTTCACGATAGCCAGTATTATGTTGATGCTTTTGGCCGGCCTCAAGTTCTCACGGCGCGTCTGGCGAAATATCACTAGCTCCCGTTCGCCCAAAAGCTCGCTGCAAAATTAGAGCCTTGCATATGTTGAATGGAGCTCATTCGGTAGGGCGTTTCGATGTTGCCGGGGCGGGGGCAGTAAAATCGATGCGGATTGCGCTATCCGCAAATTTTGTAAAACCGGGCAGGGTGGGAGGCGTCGAGCAAGCGTTTTATAACCTAGCGCTTGGTCTGCTTGATTGTGGCGCCGACGTCACAATCGTCGCTGCTACGCCTTCGCGGCTCCCCGAAGCAGCAAGGTCATCCCTGATCTCTCAGGGAGCAAAAATAGAATATGTAGGAGGCTTAGAAAATCGCTTCTTGGCAGAAGAATATTTTGCGGCGTCGTGCAGAGGTGGCTTCGATGCTACGATATTTCCGAATTACTACCTTCCGTTGGCGACGAATAGCAGGCTTGGTAAGAAAATCGTCATCATCCACGATCTGCAGCATCTTCATTATCCAAACAACTTCAGCCTGAAGAAAAAACTGTGGCTGAGGTACAACTTGGCTCGATCGTTGAACGGTAGCGATGCGGTGGTTTGCATTTCAGACGCGACGCATCGCGACATTCAAACTCATTACACGGGCTTGAACTCTCCCTTAGTAACTATTCACAATGCGGTAGACTGGTCGCGTTTCGATGTTGCTCCGGGTGATCGTGCTGAGGGCTTCGACGGGCCCTACATCTTGTCTGTAGCGCATCACTTTCCGCATAAGAACTTAGAAACGCTGATATCAGCCACTGCGAAGCTTGCTCGAAACTTCCCGAATCTAAGACTGGTTCTAGTTGGCCAGGCCTCCACTAAGCTTGGATCAGGCAATTATACAGGTGAGCTGAAGGCAATCATTAACGAGCTTGGCGTTGACGATATCGTCAAGTTTACGGGTCACATAGATGACGCAACTTTGGGGAGCCTCTATAGATCAGCTTCAGTCTTTTGTTTCCCTTCGTTGTTCGAGGGGTTTGGATTGCCGCCAGTCGAAGCTATGGGTCTTGGGACAAGTACAATCGTGAGCGATATTGCGGCCCTTCGCGAGGTCACACTGGGACGCGCAAAGTATGTATCGGATCCGCTTTCAGTGGACGAGTGGGTTGAGCAGATCCATGCAGTTCTTTCTGGTCCGCGTTCTCTCGTTGGCAGCACCTCAATCGCTGAAACGATACGCGAGGCATACTCAAGACGCGCAATCGCTGAAAAATATCTTGAACTGATACACGCGCTGGTGGTTCGTTGACGGCCGAGAATGAAAGGTTTCGGGCTAAGGGAGGCGGTAGGAGCTCTGGCGTACCCCGGAGCCTTCTCCAGTTCATCGTAAGCAATATAGGTGCCCAGGGGCTCTCATTTGCTGCAGCACTCGTTCTTGGCCGCCTTGTTACAACTTCGTCATTTGGACGATACGGCATATTTTTGGCTGCAACATCCATAGGTGCAGCGCTCTTACTATCGCGGCTGGACACTGCGGTCGCTCTGTCGAAGGATGCAGCTGAAATTGAAGGAAATACCGTTGCATCAATTGCCTTCGTTTTGATATTTGGTGGCATCTTGATGCCGCTACCGGTTTGTGCGGCTATTCTTTCTGGTCTTTTTCCCGTCAGCTCTGTGGATGCGTTGGCTGCCTATGCAACAATAGTATGCGCATCAATCTATCAGATACTGCTAATGCTGGCTGTAAATGTTCAGCGCGCGGCGATTTATAGCGTTGGGCGCGTACTAAATATCCTTGTTATCATTTCGATCCAAGTAAGTTGTATCTTTGTTCTCGACGACTCGACGCTCGCTCTCGGACATTCTGTCGGTCAGGCGGTTTCGACCGTTGTGATGTGCATATTGATGTGGCCAACGCTAAGAACGTTTAGCGGATTCTTCTCAATCAAAGAGATTCTTCAAAGTTGCAAGAAGCTGTCTGCTTATCTGTTTTGGGGTGGAGCTACGGCAGGCGTGAACATACTGGCTCAGCGCGAGGTCCTGGTTCTTGTTGTTGCATCTCTGTACGGTAACGGCCCTGCTGGCCTCATTTCTTTCTCGCTTCGAACAACGAACGGCGCGCTTGGTGCGATCTCTATCGCGCTGACCCACTTCATTGCTCCGCAAGTCGGTGCAGCCGTCCATCGTGGCCAAACCAAAAATTTGTTCTGGAGCTATGCGCCCTGGATACTCGGGACTGGCGTACTGATACTGGTGCCGTTTCTTCTATTTAGCAGAGAGCTGTATGGATTCGTATTCGGCCCGCAATGGTCTGACGCCGGCAGCTACGTCCGATCACTTTCCCCTATTTTCATCTGCCAGTTCGTAATCTCACCCTTCTCAACCTCGATGTTCGCCCGCAATCAGCACATCACCGTCCTAATCTGGGATATTGCGAGAATAGTTGTCGTGGGCGTGCTGGCGTGGTTTGCGTATCGGGAGCAAGTTTCGGTATTTCCATTTCTCGCGGCAGTGTCGCTTGCTTACTCGGCCTTCTATTTATGGCTTCTCTGGCGATCTCTGTAAGACAAAATCGCATCAATCTCGAAGGGCTGCTGAATATGCACGAAGAAAATGTGAAGAGACGAAGTTCAGAGTTGGACCGCACGTTACGCAGGTTGAGATTGTGGCGCCGGCTTCAGCCGATGTTCAACCTAACTGGTGCTCTCCATAGCAGAGAGACGTTTTTTCAAGGCATGATTCATCAAAGCGCTTCGGCGATGGATCTGCGTCTACCCCCTCTCTACCCAGTTCAATCCGCCGCAAACTACGGTTTGCTCTATATTTTAATGAGAGCCATTACCGAGATGGGCTGTTCTAGGGTTTTGGAATTGGGGGCAGGGCAGACAACCCGATTTCTAGGTGCGCTTCAACTGCAAAGGCCTGAATTGCAGGTGACTACGCTGGAAAGCGACAAGGAATGGCACGAAAGGGTGTCCAAGATAGTTTCGCACACCGTTGTTCACCGCCGTCTCATTCGAAGAAGGATCGAGGGAATAGAGGTTGATGCCTACGTCGATATCGAACCTTTGAAGGACCAAAAATTTGATCTAATCCTAATCGATGGCCCCCATGGATCGAGGCGTAACTCGCGCTGGACGAGTTTGGAGATTCTGTCGGATCATCTTGCGGATGAATTTTTGGTTATCTTCGACGACGCTGAACGAATTGGAGAGCAGGACACAATTCGCCGCTTCATGCAATCTCGTGGCTTAGATGTTGAGTTTAGCAGCGCTAAGGGCATGAAATGTCAGTTTTTGGCTTTTTCGCCTGCATTTCAAGCAGCGAAGTTTCTGTAAGTTTCTTTGCAACTGTGCCTGCTCTTGAGTAAAGGGCGGCCCGGAGACCAATCCTTATGATAAACAGGAGAAATGCGCTTCGCTTCGGTGCATCGTCTATTCTCGGAGCAAGCGCCCTTTTGAGTGGACTGCGCGTTCTGGCAGCGCCTCCGCAAACCCGTGCTCGGGGACGCGCCGAGTGGATGTCGGGCCGATGGGGTATCATGGTGCATTGGATCGCGCCCGGGCCGGCTCCCGAGGTTGGCACCAGAGTCCGTAATCTAGAGATTGCTGTTAACAATTTCAACTTGGCGCGCTTCGTTGATGATCTGCGTGAATCCGGCGCCTCGTGGGTCATTTTTACTCTGGGACAGAACACCGGATTGTATGTCGGCCGGAACAAGTATCTGGAGCAAAAGGGGTTTGGCCAACTCCAGTCTGGCCGAGATCTAGTACTCGAAATGGCTGAGGCAATTAAGGCTGAGGACCGGCGGTTTATTGCTTATCTGCCGGGAGAAGTCGGCAACTCTCGCAAAGTACAACCGTTATTCAGTTGGGATGAACCCAATAGGGAAGAATTTGAGAAGGCATATCTGCCGTTCGTAAAGGCCTATTCGGACCATCTCGGTAGAAGCTGTGACGGCTGGTGGTTTGATGGTTGTTACGATTCTAAGACTTATCCCTGGGCTTCACGCAACTGGCGCGATTGGGCAGAAGCGGCCAGAAGCGGGAATCCCGAACGGGTAATAGCTTTCAACGATGGGTCCTTTCTGTCGCGAAAGCTAGCGCCGACGAGTACCGAGCAGGATTTCTTGGCAGGTGAGTGTGGGAAAATTGTCGATGGACGAGCAGCGTTTGGACGCGATCCGGGTCAGTCGTTTCAACCAAGCCAAGCGATGGTTGCGAACACCAATTGCTTATATCACGTCTTAACGCCGATCGACTGCAACGGGAAATGGGGTCACGAAATGCCCGGTCCGATGCCTCCCCCGGCTTATGAAGACGATCAGTTAATTACTTTTGTGAGAAATTGGGTGAAAATTGGAGCGGCCGTGACGTTAAATGTTGGGATCTATCAGGAAGGTCATTTATCGCCCGCGACCGTTGCCCAACTCAAGCGCTTGAAAGCTGCAACGTAACATGCCTTTGCGGGAAAGCTCGATCGCAAGTTTTGGGCGACGGAGCCAACCAGGATAGCGAATAAGCAGATCCAATGGATTACAAAGAACATCGACTGCCTTGGCTGGCAACGCCATATGCGGCGGTCACTTTCTTTAGCGTCGTAACGCTCATTCCATATCTTCTAGCGGAAGATAATATCATTTTTACGCTTGGGCGCGTGGTGGGGCCGCTAGAGCACTTCCTAGTTGCAGGTCTGATCGTAGCTGTATTGTTTTGCGTCACTCATGCTGGATATAAGAGAATTGGTCGTAGGAGCTTCTTTCCACTGAGAGCTTTCACGTCTCATCGAGGCCGAAGTAGGTTCGCGGAGTGGGCGCCAGGCTTCGCGCGTGCAACATTATGGGCATGCGCTTTCATAAGCGTGATTGTTGCAGCTTACACGTTCGTTGCATACCGGTCTGGAAGTTTCCTAACAGCGCGTGCGGCCTTGGAATTCCAGGGCGTTGGCGTGTTAGTCCGACTGTATATTGTTGCGTTGCCTGTGTACTTGGTCTCGATCGGCCGAATAACGAGAGAGAGTGTGCTTGCAGTCTTGGTGCTGTTTGTCAGTATATTTGTTCGAGCCGTTGCCTTAAGTGAGAGGTCCGCAGTACTTGAATTTCTTATTGTTGTCTCAATCTGCTATCAAGGGATAACTCGCCGCTCGTTGTTTAGGTACGTTCTCGCGGCTCTCCCAATCCTGCCGCTCTACATGGGTTTGGCATTGCGAGATCGACTGGTGACGCAAGGTGTACGCCTGACCGGCGATACGCTTAGTGCGATCTATTTTGAGCTGAACAGTACGCTCATCTATTACGCCGATACGATAAACAAACTATACGCTGGTCTCTTCGAAGGGTTCACTTCCGATATTTGGTACTTCGCTGATCCTTTCTATAAGCTGCTCGGTGCTGGAAAGACCACGGATGTAGGCGTTGGGACCAAGGCTCTGCTCGTCGAACTTCATTCTGCGGGCTTTACCGACCCAGGTTTGAGCAATCCCGGCGGTCTTTTCCAGGACTTCAATGACTTTAGCTATTTCTTCATTCCGATTGTGATCGCGAAGTTCTATATTTTTGGCCGCTTGGGTCGGTTGTTCTCAGAAGAAGATCCCATTGGCGTTTGTTTGTATCCCATCAGCTTCGTGGCAATTTTTGAATTCGCTCGATTTAACTATTTCTACAATGGATATGGGTTTCTGCTCGGTCTAACGTTTATTTTGTTTGCCATTGTTGTTCGCGTCTCTGGACGTCGAACGGGCCAACGGCATTCTTTTCAGCAGGTGATGCCAATTGGGAGTCGTGCAGAACGACGAAAACGTGCGACTCTCAGTATGCAGAGGTCTGACGAAATGAGACCGTGATCGTCCTAAGGATGATTAGTAGGTCGACACCCACGCTCCAGTTATTAATATACCACAGATCATACTCCACGCGCTTCTGCATCAGGTCGAGCGTGCGGGTTTCTCCGCGGTAACCATTAACCTGGGCCCAGCCGGTGATGCCGGGCTTGACGTGGTGGCGGAAGGCGTAGTTGCCGATGATCTGCTCATATTCGGTGTTGTGGGCGGCCGCGTGCGGGCGGGGGCCGACCAGCGACATGTCGCCCTTGAGCACGTTGAAGAGCTGCGGCAGCTCGTCGATCGAGGTCTTGCGCAGCCATTTGCCGATCGGCGTGACGCGCGGGTCGTTCTTCTGCGCCTGCTTGATCTTCGGGCCGTCCTCCAGCACGCGCATGGTGCGGAACTTGAAGATCTTGAACGCGCGCCCGCCAAAACCGTGGCGGGTCTGGCGGAAGAACACCGGGCCCTTCGAGCTCAGCTTGATCAGCAGCGCCGTCACCAGCATCACCGGCGCGAACACGACCAGCGCCGCGCTGGCGCCAGCGAGGTCCAGCGCGCGCTTCAAGGCGCGCTCTTTCCAGGACAGCGGCGCGCGGCGCAGCTCGGCGGTGAAGGTGCTGCCGGTGCCCTGGAGCGGATAGCGCAGAAAGCGCGCCGTGTTGGGGTCCGGCACCAGATGCACCGGGACGGGCAGGATCTTCAGGACGTCCAGAATGCTCTCGATCGCATGCTGCCGGCTCCAGTTGATCAGCAGGAAGACGTGCTCGATCCGCTCCTCGCGCGCGAAATTGATCAGCTCCTCGAACCGCGGCGCCAGCGAGGAGAGCAGCAGGGGCGAGGCAAGCTCCTTGGCCGGGATCTCCATCACCCGCATCAGGCGGTAGCCGTGCTGGCCGAGGTCGTCGACCGCGTTGGACGAGGTGGCAAGGCCGAACTCGGCGATCAGCAGCGCCCGCCCGTTGGCGAAGGCGCCAGTGCGCAGACCATGCGCGGTCCAGCGCGCCGCCGCCGTCTTCCAGGCGAGCAGGGCGGTGAGGCCGACCAGGTAGAACGAGATCGTGGTGCCGCGCGAGAACTCGTCGCTGACCTTCATCGTGAACGCGATCGCCAGCAGCGCCCCGAAAAGCCCGGTCCAGGTCGTCAGCGTCATCCGGAACATGCGCGGCAGGTTGGTGATGTTCTTCAGGCGGTAGCCGTGCTGCACCGTCGTCAGCAGCGCGAAATTGATCGCCACCAGCACGCTCGCCGCCGCATAGACATCGGTCTTGCCCAGCGTGCCCGCGGTGGCGATGTGATAGCCGACCGCGCAGCCGATGCCGCTGACCACGACCAGCACTGCATCGACCACAGCCATCGCCCGCTCGACAACCGCAGGGCGCATCCAGCTGGACGCAAAGCCATTCGTGGAAGCCGGAGTCGACTCGACCACGCCAGTTTTCGCCTTGGAATCAGCGACAGGTACCGGCCGTGTGGAAAGAATCGTCATTCTACCAAGCCCATTGACGCAAAATTCATTGACCCGAACAAGCCGTGCTATCGGTCAAAATCGCTGTTAAAACAAGGCGAAGGGAAAATTAACCTTACCCCATAAGCTCCATTGTAACCCATCTCGCCCCGCCTGATATGTTAAATTTCACAGCCTGTTAGGAAGATCTCGTTGCCTCGAATTCAGTCCCGGCGGCGAACCCGGTCGAGAGGGAAGCGCACCCTCGCCATTGGCCTTGCCGCCTTGGCCTTGGTCGGAACCGCGCTTCTCCTTCTTCGCCCCGATGTGACGCCCTTGAGGGCGCCGACAGTCGCCAACGCCGTTGCGGTCAAGCTCCTCGTGGATGGTCCGTATGGCGCTCGCTTTGCCGGCGAGCTCGCTGCATCGAGGCAGAAATATTTCTCCTCCCGTATCGAGCTGGCCGCTCAACCGGATCCGGACTTCGTCCAGACCATCGCACGTCAACATGCCATCGGCGTGACGAGTGGCCAGAAGTTCCTGCTGGCAACCTGGCGCGGCGTTCCCGTCACGGCCTTTGCCGCAAGCTTCCTCGATACCTCCGTCGCGATCTTCACGCTCGAAAGCTCGGGTTTGCGGCGGCCGGTTGATCTGGTCGGAAAGCGGGTCGGGTATCGCCGGGCGAGCGAGGGCGACGTCGTTTTCGATGCCATGATGGCGCAGCTCGGACTTCCTCGAAGCCAGATCACCAAGGTGCCCGACCGCGACAGCTTCGAAGCCCTGCGGGCCGGTGAGGTGGATGCCATCATTGCCGCAATCGACGAGCAACCGGATCCCACCAGTTCGGCTTTTGTGAAGCTGAATGTCATCAAACCGCAAGACTACGGTATCCATGTTCCTGGCTTGGTCTACTTCGCGAGCAACGCTCTCGTCCATGAACAGCCATCCATGATTGCCGATGTCCTTCAGGGCCTCATACGGGGGTGGCAATTCACCTACGCGGACTATGCACGGAGCGTGCCCGTTCTCGCCGGGGCCGGACCAGCCGCGCTGAACCCTGAGCGGCTCAAATTCGAGCTGCAGCAACAGCGCCCGCTGGTGCTGCCGACGGGCGGCCGCATCGGCGACTACGACGAAAGCCGCTGGCGGACGCTCCGGGATATCCTTCTCTTCGCTAAGCTCGGGGAGGAAGACGTGCCCCTGGCTCAGGCGGTCAACTACCAGTTCCTTCGGGATGTCTACCGCCGATCGCCAGATCTCGCCGCCCCGGGCGCCTGGAGCGAGGAAAAATAGGACCAAGAAGCCACACTTGCGCGCCATATCGTCCCAAGAGGCCCTCGGATGCCTGGGCGTCTGTTGCATTTGCGTCGTCGGCCTTGGTAAAGTTCGGTTCACTATTTGGGCTAGTCGCGGAGTGCCTTTCGAAACGGCGACGTCGGTCGGCTGGGATCTGGCGAACACGGTCGGGGACTAACTCCGCAAGGGGCGAGGAGCTATTTTGGATGTTTAAGACGTTGATGCGAGCTGGCCTTTTGGCCGCAACTGCTACGCTTTGCGCAGCGAGCGGAGCGAACGCCGCGATGCAGATGCCGGCACCGGCCGCGCTGCTCGCGGGCGAAAGCCAGGCGACGCCCGTGACGTTCTGGGCGCAGCCCTATCCGTACCGCTATGCGCCGTGGCGCCGTTGCCCGCTGGTGCGGGTCGAGACGCCCTATGGCTGGTATATGGACCGGGTCTGCGCGCCTGTCGGTCCAGTCCTGCGCCGGGCGTACTGAGCTTGAGCTGACCAAGCGGCTGCTGCTGCTTTCATCGATCTTTCAAGGCAGCCGCTCGGCCGATGCGGCTGCCTTGCTCGTTTTTGCTTCATGGTGTGCTGACCATTTGTGCGCGCAGCGCGGGTTCACCATGAATATCTTTGCCTGACCGGGACAGGCTGCCGCATGGTGAAGATTGTGTTAGCTGTCTGGCGGGGCTGCATCGGCAGCGTAATTGCTTAATGCGGTGGTCGCTGGAACTCACAGAGGTGATGATCCGGCTAACCGGACGCTGGTAGAGGATAGTGATGACAGGGGCTTCAACCTACGATCTCACGGGCAAACGTGTCTTCGTCGCGGGACACCGTGGCATGGTCGGATCGGCTGTCGTTCGTAGACTCGCGTCAGAGAATTGCACCGTGCTGACGGCGGATCGGCGTGAGGTGGACCTCACGAAAGAAGAGCCCACGCTGAAATGGCTCGAGGCCAATCGTCCCGAGGTCGTGGTTCACGCCGCTGCAAAGGTCGGCGGTATTGCAGCCAACAACAATTTCCCCGTCGACTTTCTCTGCGACAACCTCGCGCTGGAATTGAGCGTGATCCGCGCAAGTCACGCAGTTGGCGTGCAGCGGCTGCTGTTCCTCGGCTCTTCCTGCATCTATCCCAAGCACGCCAAGCAGCCGATGGCCGAAAGCGAACTGCTGACCGGGCCGCTTGAGCCCACCAACGAATGGTACGCCATCGCCAAGATTGCCGGCCTCAAGATGTGCCAGGCGTATCGCCGGCAATATGGCGATGACTTCATCTCGGCCATGCCGACCAATCTCTACGGCCGCGGCGACAATTATCATCCGGACCATAGTCACGTGCCGGCTGCACTGATCCGGCGCTTCCACGAGGCCAAGCTTGCCAAGGCGCCGACAGTCACCGTGTGGGGCACGGGCACGCCGCTCCGCGAATTTCTCTGCGTCGAGGATTTTGCGGACGCCTGCGTTTTCCTTCTCAAGAATTATTCGAGCGACCTCCCGATAAATGTCGGCAGTGGCGATGAAGTCTCGATCGCAGAGTTCGCTGCGGCCGTAGCGGATGTTGTCGGGTACGAAGGCAAGTTGGTCTTCGATACGTCCAAGCCGGATGGGACGCCGCGCAAGCTCCTGGATAGTTCGCGTCTTCGCGCGCTGGGCTGGCGTGCCACCACTTCGCTACGCGCGGGAATCGCTGCGGCGTATGATGACTTCCTTCAGGGGCATGGCCGCCATTTGGAGGTTAGCCGGGCGAGCTGAGCAGCTCACGACTTCGATTGAATGAATTTTTGATCTTGAATAGCAAGCTGGATTCCGTTGATGCGTATTCTGCTGGTCGGCATCAATTATGCGCCCGATCTCATTGGCGTGGCGAAGTACAATACGGAGCTGTGCGAGAGCCTCGTCGACGAAGGTCACGAAGTACGGGTGATCACCGCGCCGCCATATTATCCCGCCTGGAAGATCCCGCCTGGCTTTGGTGCGTCCTATTTCAGGGCTAAGGATATCAATGGCGTCCGCGTTACGCGCACTCCGATCTATGTGCCTGCGCAGCCATCGGGCGGGAAGCGCTTGGTTCATCACGCGTCCTTTGCGTTGAGCAGCATGTTACCTGTCGTGAAGGAGGCCCTCAGCTGGCGTCCTGATATCATGCTCTCCGCCGCCCCTTCGTTGATGTCCGCTGCATTCGTCTCATTTGTTGCGCGGCGGATTGGAGCCAAGTCCTGGCTCCACGTACAGGACTTCGAAGTCGATGCGGCTTTCGATCTCGGCTTGCTCCAGAACGAGAAATTGCGCTCGGTGATGTTGAAGACCGAGGCGGCCATCCTTCGCTCGTTTGACAAGGTTTCTTCAATCTCACCGCAGATGGTCGATCGCCTGCGCGGCAAGGGGCTGGACGCAGAACGCACGACCGAGGTGAGGAACTGGATCGATACGAGCGCAATCCATCCCGCATCCAGGCAGACCAGATACCGTCAAGAGCTCGGTATTCCCAACACTGCGATCGTCGGTCTCTATTCAGGCACGATGTCGAACAAGCAGGGGCTGGACCTCGCAATCGATACGGCTGCCGCTCTGGAAGATAGTCGCCCGGACATTCATTTCATCCTCGCGGGCGAGGGCCCTCACAAGTCAAAGCTGGTTGAGATGGCGGCCGGCCGTTCGAGAGTCCATTTCCTGGGCTTGCAGCCTATCGAGAGCTTCAACGAATTGATGGCGACGGCCGACTTTCATCTCATTCCTCAGAAAGCGGAGGCCGCCGATCTGGTTCTGCCCTCAAAGCTCGGGGCGGTTCTCGCATCCGGGCGACCCGTTATTGCCATGGCGAGCCAAGGCACCGGCCTTGCCGCTGAAGTTGAGGGTGCCGGGCTGGTCATTCCACCAGGCGATACACCGGCGCTCGCCGCAGCAATCGAGAGCCTAAGTGAGGACCCCGCGCTTTGCGAAAAGCTGGGTGCAGAGGGCCGAAGGCGCTCCGTCGAGCGTTGGGATCGTCGTACGATTGTCCGGCGCTGGGTCGAGGACATGGCAGCCTTGAAGGTGCCAAAGCCTGCTTTGTCGCCCACATCCGTCTCAATTCCAGTGAAGGATGCCGTTCCCCAGCCCTGACGAACATCAGTCGACGCGACAACTCGCAAATTGAAAAGGGCGGGAGAGCATTCAGCTTCCCGCCCTTCTGCTTCTACGCTTGCCGTCGCTCACTCGTGGCGCGGATAATATCTGAAGCCGTGCTGCTTGATGAGCTCGTCCCGTTTTGCGGATTCGAGATCTTCCTTCATCATTTCTCGAACCAGGCTTTCGAACGACGTCTTCGGCTCCCAGCCGAGCTTCTGCTTGGCCTTCGACGGATCACCAAGAAGCGTCGCGACTTCGGTGGGACGGAAATAGCGCGGATCGACCGAAACAATGCACTTTCCGGTCTTGGCGTCGTATCCCTTTTCCTCGACGTCGCTTCCTTCCCAACGAACTGTCATGCCGACTTCGTTCGCCGCGACATTCACGAAATCCCGGACGGAATGCTGCACGCCGGTCGCAATCACGAAATCCTCCGGCTTGTCTTGCTGCAGCATCAGCCACTGCATTTCGACATAGTCACGCGCGTGCCCCCAATCGCGCAGGGCGTCCAGATTGCCGAGATAAAGCCGTTCCTGCAGTCCCAAATGGATGCGTGCCAAAGCACGCGTGATCTTTCGGGTCACGAAGGTTTCGCCCCGGACCGGAGATTCGTGGTTGAAGAGAATGCCGTTGCAGGCATACATGCCATAGGCTTCGCGGTAGTTGACCGTAATCCAGTAGGCGTAAAGCTTGGCAACGGCGTACGGTGATCGAGGATAGAACGGCGTGGTTTCCTTTTGGGGGATCTCCTGGACCAAGCCGTAGAGCTCAGACGTCGAAGCTTGGTAGAACCGCGCTTTTCTTTCCAAGCCGGTGATGCGCATAGCTTCCAGAATGCGCAACGCGCCGAGGGCGTCGGAGTTCGCTGTGTATTCCGGCTCTTCGAACGAAACCGCGACATGGCTCTGCGCTGCGAGGTTGTAGATCTCGTCTGGCTGGACTTGGCCGACGATCCGGATCAGGCTCGAGGAGTCAGTCAAATCGCCGTAGTGAAGCTTGAAGGGCGGATCGGGCTCGTGCGGGTCGAGATACAGATGATCGATGCGATCGGTGTTGAAGAGCGAAGTCCGGCGCTTGATGCCGTGGACCTCATATCCCTTCTGCAAAAGAAGTTCGGCCAAATAGGCGCCATCCTGGCCGGTAACGCCAGTAATCAGAGCTCGTTTCTTTGTCATATCAATCCCAAATTTGAGACTTGTGCTTACATGAAATTGAGTTGGTTAGGGAGGGTGAAATCGCCCGAAAGTCGAGCTTAGATTAACGGCCTTCTTGCCGCTTTCGGAGGCGCTGGAAACCGCGCTATGGTTACTTTTAGAACGGCTTGCCAAGAAGCAATATGCTGGTGGAGCATTTGGTGCCGCGGATCGGTCAACGGCTAGAACGCCGCGACCTCTCGTGTCCAGCGCTGGGGTTCCGCACCCGACTCCGCCCGCACGATAGTGAAGCGTTCCAGCGCATCCACCAGCGGCGTGACCACCGGGCTCAGGTTGTCGAGCACCAGCACCGCCTTTCCCTCGCGCACGAGCAGCACAAGGTGATGCTCACCGGTTGCTCGGATGACGACCTCCGCGAGGAGGAGCGCTGCGCTGGGCCAGCCCGATCGCAGCAGCAGATGCCGCTTGGTGACGGCGTAGTCGCCGCAATTGCCTTCGTCAGGGAATATCTGCCACTCCGCGTCACGCCGGCTTGCGGGCGGATTCTTTGGCGCGATGCCGAAATTCACCGTTGCATTGATCTGGGCAAGCTCTCGCCAACGCTGAATCGAGGAGCGAAAATCCCGGATCCTGCGGTCGTCGTGGCGCTGGCAGTCCTCTGGGTACTGAATACAGAACTGCGAGAAGGATAACGGTGGTGTCACCGCTTGGGATTCGTAGCTCGAATAGGCGGGCGGGCCGCAAACGCAATACATTGTGGCCAGCATGCGGAGCGCATGTCTGATCATCGAAAGTTCGCCTGACATTTCTGATTGCTAGACGAAGTATATTGCGATGCGGTGGAAGCGCTATGACAATTGTAGGGCAATTCGTGCCCAATCGTGGAGCAAGGCGAGTGCTCGCTATGGCGTCGGGTCTATGAAGGACGAGCGCTAATGCTTCCCGGTTCGCAAGTCCTGGTGCAAAGCAGACGTTCGAGCCGAAGTGAGAAAAAGGGTGAAGCGCGGCGGGGTGTAAGCCTCAAGCCCTCGTCGCCAGCACGACACTCGCGAGCGTGAACAGCAGGGCCGCGATCTTGCCCGCGCCGAGCGGTTCGTGCAGGGTCACCGCGGATGCCACCACGCCGACGATGGGAACGCCGATCGTGCCGATCGAGGCGATCGAGGCTGGAAGCCGGGCCAGCGCCGCGAACCAGCTCACATAGGCGACGCAATATTGCATGATCGTCACATAGACGATCAGGATCCAGCCGAGCTGCGTGATGGCGAAAACGTCGGTGGTCTCGATCGCAAGTCCGATCAAAGTGATCGGAAGACAGCCGATCAGGATCTGCCAGGCAGCCGACGAGAGCGGCGGCATCTGGATCGGCAGTTTCTTCGCAAAGACGGTGCCGAATGCGAAGCCGATCGCACCGCCCAAGGCCAGCACGATTCCCGGAAGCTTTTCCCAGCTCGCGGAGATGCCGTTGCCGCCCATGATGGTCGCGAGCCCGGCGAGCGCCATGAACAGCGCCGTCGTGCGCAATACGGTCGGCTTTTCGCCGAGCACCGGCCAGGCAATGATCGCGGCCCACACCGGCATGGTATAGCCGATCAGCGCGACTTCGCTGGCGGGCAGCCAGAGCAGCGCAAACCCGATCAGGATCATCCAGCAGGTCACGTTGAAGGTCGCTGACAGGATGATGCGGCCCCACATGCCCTCGGGCACGCGCAGGCTTTGGCCACGAAGCCCGGCCAAACTGGCGAGCAGCGCCGCACCGACGAGGCCCATGACACCTCGGTAGGTCAGCGGTGGAAGCTGGCCCAGAAGATATTTGGTTGCGGGCCAGTTGCTGCCCCAGCCGATCGACGTGATCACGAGGAATGCGAGGCCCGCTGGCGCAATCTGCGCTGTCTGCTTCGATTTGGGCTCGTGCATGGGATCACCGGGAGAGCGAGTTGCGCAAGTCCGATCCAACTTTCGGCTCTCGTCTCAGTACTTGAGCGGAAGGCGAGCCGTCTCCGGTGCCGCAAGCACGGACACCAGCGTGAGCACGGAAAGCGCGATGATGAACACGGAGATTGCCCAGGCCCCGCCCGTCCAGACCAGCAGCGCGGTTGCGATCAGTGGTGACAGACCGCCGCTGAGCGCGGCTGCGATATTGGCGCCGAGCGAGGCGCCGCTGTAGCGCATTCTCGTGCCGAACAATTCCGGCATGTACGCGGCCTTCGGTCCGAACAGCAGGGCATGAGTCAGCGTCATCGTGACAATCAGCGCGAGCGTCAAGATGGTGGCATCCTTGGTGTCGAGCAGCCAGAACAGGGGAAAGGCCATGACGATGGAAGCGACGGCGCCGGCCAGGTAAAGCGTCTTCCTGCCATAGATGTCGGACAGCCACCCTGCCAGCGGCAACGTCACGAATTCGACCAGCGCCGCATAGACCACGGCATTAAGGATGGTCTGCCGCGGCATCCCGAGCTTCGTCGTCGAATAGGTGATGACGAATACGGTGAGGAGATAGGCGAGGCCGACCTCGGACACCGTGATGCCAATCGCGAGCAGGAGGTTGCGCCAGTCGCGCCGGAAGATCTCGAAGATCGGTTGGCTTACGACGTCCTTTCGCTCGAGAACCTGTCTGAACTCCGGCGTTTCGGTCAGGCTATATCTGGCGAACAGCCCCACCAAGACCAGAACGATACTGAGAAGGAAGGGCACGCGCCAACCCCAGCTCAGAAAGCTCGCTTCGGGTAGCTGCGTAACGAGCGCAAAGATCCCTGTCGATGCGGCCACACCCATGGGAAAGCCGACCTGCACCAGGCTGCCCCAGAATCCGCGCCGCTTGCCAGCGTGCTCGATCATCATCGTCACCGCGCCGCTCCATTCGCCGCCGATGCCGATACCCTGAATGAAGCGAAGCGCCACCAGCATGATGGGCGCCCAGATGCCCACCTGATCATAGGTGGGTAGGCAGCCGATCAGGAACGTGCCGATGCCCATCAACAGCAAAGTCGCGACCAGCATCGATTTGCGGCCGACGCGGTCGCCAAAGTGGCCGATGATCGCGCCGCCGATCGGGCGGGCGACGAACCCGACGGCATATGTGCTGAAGGCGGCCACGGTGCCGATCAAAGGGTCGAATGCCGGGAAGAACAGTTTGTTGAATACAAGCGCCGCGGCGGTTCCATAAATAAGGAAGTCGTACCACTCGATCGCGGTCCCCAGCACACTCGCCCACGCCACCTTTGCGATCGAAGGAGTTCGCGCGGACCATTGGTCCGCGACGTTGTCGGTGATGATCGTCAAGGTTGATCCCCTGCTCAGACCGCGCCACAATCCCTACGCGAATTGAAATCCAAGCCGAGCGCACAGGCAAGCGAAATCTCGATCGGATCGGCAAATCGGTGGAGTGAGCTTTCAACTGTCCGAAGGAAGGCCGTGTTCAATTGCCTGAAAGCGAACCGGCGCGAGAACGGAGGCCTGCTCCCACCAATCGGCGACTTGCTCGTCCAGCTCGGTCTCGCCGCGTCCCTTGCAGGGGAATATCTCGACACGCCTAACCGCTTCCGCGTGAAAGCCATCAACTTTTCGCGTGACCTTCACGATTGTTCCTTCGCGGTTGTGTTTGGTCAGTGGCACCAGGAGCCGTCCGTCAAGGCGAAGCGACTGCAGCCAGAGCGGGTGGGGGTGCGTGAAGCCGGCGTGAACCACGATGACGTCCGCCGGTTCCCCGACATTGCGGCACGCATCGGTGCATAAGGCGCGGACATTCCTGTAGCCGCGTAGGTTCGCTCTTGCTTGGGCGACAAACTCCTTTTCGCAGTCGATCGCGAGGACCTTGCCATGCGGGCCGACAAGTTCGGACAGGATCGCCGAGAAATAGCCGAGACCGCACCCGATTTGGACAACCCGCTCGCCGGCCTTGATATCGAGAATTTCGAACAGATTGGCCCAGAGGCTGGGAAGGCCGGTGTGCAGCCTTCGGCTTTCGTCGATCGCGACCAGCACGTCATCGTAGAGATGGACCGGATCGGCGTCTGGCGTCGTCTGATATTCGCGACCTTCCGAGGCCCGCACCCGCCAAGGCCCAGGGCCAGCAAAGTGTTCGCGCGAAACAGATGCGAACGCATCAAGCAATCGCGACGAGGAAACTCGTCCGCGCTTCTTGATCTGCGCGACGTAACGTTTTCGCGTAGCGGCGATGTCGCTCATCTTGCTTCTTCCAATCACTGACGATATCGTCGTGCACGATAGCTCAGGCCCAGAAAAAAGGCATCACCTTGGCCGCTCGAGTCTCATCGTCGCAGCGATCCCCGGTGGATCGAGAAGCGTTCTCCAGCATTGCTGGTCTACTCGCGTTTTATGCACGGACGACTCCCGCGCAAAACGCTATCATGGATTCGGCTGGAAATTCTGTCAGTTACGCCGAGCTCTGGGTTTGTGCGGAGCGCGTCCGCCGACAGCTGCGGCAGTTTGGCGTTGCCAGTCATCATCGCGTTGCGGTTGTGCTTCCGCGTGGTGCTGATAACGCTCTTGCACTGGTTGTGATAGCCGCTGCGGCCGTTTGTGTTCCAATCAATCCGGATTTTACGCCTGACGAACTGCAGCGCTACTTTGCCGATTTGAGACTGGCAGCGCTCGTCACCAGCGGCGACGCGAAGCCCGCGAGCCGAAATGTTGCGCAGTCGTTGGGAATTCCGGTTCTCGACGTTGGTTTGCAAGTCAGGGCGGCCGATTTTGAGCTAACGGGCAGCACTCGCACTGCAGGAGTAGCAACTGGAGAAATCGGCCCCGATGACGATGCTTTCGTTCTTCTCACCTCCGGCACTGCCGCGCGTCCCAAGATGGTGCCGCTCACCCAAGCAAGCGTCTGTCTTTCAGCCGTCAATGCGGGAGCCGTTTTGTCTCTCACGGCGGCCGACCGCCTCTTGAACGTCCTTCCGCTCTTTCATGCGCACGGCTTGATCTCGGGGCTTTTGACTGCACTTGCCGCCGGATCGAGCGTCATATGCACGAAAAGCTTCGACGGAGCCTCCTTCTTCGGTTGGTTGAGGGAATTGCAGCCGACCTGGTATACGGCCGTGCCGACGATCCATCGCGCGGTCCTGGCGGCTGCGCTTGCGGATGATCGCGCCGCAGAGCCGAGTTCCTTGCGCATCATCCGCTCGGCGTCGGCCTCGCTCGCTCCCGCAACGCTGGAGCGGCTTGAAGCGCTGTTTGCAGTGCCCGTCGTCGAGACCTACGGCATGACGGAAGCCGCATCCCAGATCGCCGCCAATCCGCGTCATCGGCGCAAGTCCGGTTCGGTCGGCGTGGCTGCCGGTCCTGATATCGCGATCATGGATGGCAACGGACGCGAGCAGGCGAGCGGCCAGCATGGCGAGATCGTGCTGCGAGGGCCGACGATCACGCGCGGTTACGACAATGATCAGCAGGCGACGGATGCCGCATTCCGGGACGGCTGGTTGCGCACCGGCGATCTCGGTTTTCTCGACGAGGACGGCTATCTCTTCATCGTCGGCCGCATCAAGGACGTCATCAATCGGGGCGGGCAGAAGGTCTCGCCGCTCGAGGTCGAGGAAACCCTGCTGACCCATCCCGACGTGCTGGAGGCCGGAGCGTTCGGTGTTCCGCACGACAAGCTCGGCGAGAACGTTGCAGCAGTCGTGGTGCTGAGGCCAGGCGCCAGCGTCACCCCGCAGCAGGTGCGGCAACTGGCGGCAAGTCGGCTTGCCGCCTACAAGGTGCCGAGCCTGATCCACATCGTCGATGAAATTCCCAAGGGCGCCAGCGGGAAGATCACGCGAAGCGCGCTCCCCGGCCTGATTGCGTCGGGGGCCACGGTGCCGGCCGTCGCGCCTCGCTCGAAGCTGGAAGCCCAGCTCGCTGCGATCTGGTCGAAGGTCCTGGAAGTGGACGGGATCGGCGTCGATCAGGATTTCTTTGCGCTCGGCGCCGATTCCCTTGCGGTCACGCAGGTGCTGTCGCGCTTGCGCGAACAGTTCGGAGTCGATCTCACGTTCGGCGATGTGTTTGATGCCGGCACGATCGCAGCGTTGGCGGTCCGGCTGCAGGCCTCGTCAGCGCGCCACGGTGACGCGGCGCCCAAATGGCATCGTGCCGCAAGCGGTGGCGGTGCCGTAGCGCTCTCGTTCCAGCAGCAGAGGATGTACATCCTCAGCAAGCTGGATTCGACCAAATACAATTACAATGTCGTCGAAGTGGCGAGGTTGTCGGGCCGGCTCGACGTGGAGGCACTCGAGGCGGCCATCGCGGCCGTCGCGCGGCGTCATCAGATCCTGAGATCCACCTTTGCAGAGGCCGATGGGGAGCCGGTGCAGAAGGTCGGTCGCCTTTCTCCGCGGCTCGAACAGATCAGGCTGGCCGGCTATGTCGCCGGGAAGCGGTCAGGCGCAATCCGGCGCGAGGCCATGAAGGTTGCTCACTATTGTTTCGATCTCGAACGAGAGCCGCCGTTCAAGGCAACGCTGTTGCGGTTTGATTCAAAAGATCACGCTCTGATCGTCACTCTGCATCACATCGCGACAGACGGCTGGTCGCAGCGGCTATTGTGGCAGGAGCTTGCAGAACACTATTCGGCCGCTCGACGCGGCAAGCGGTCGCCGGTCCGCGGCCCGGCGCATCAGTATCATGACTATGTCGGCTGGCAGCAGGCATGGGCGCAGACGCAGGCGGCGAGCAACCAGCTCGACTTTTGGCGCAAGCAGCTTGATGGTGTGACGACGCTGCCGCTTCGCACGGACCGCCCGCGTGGCGAGAGCTGGACGGGTCGCGGTGCCAGGCACTACATCAAAATTCCGCGTGTATTGTCGGCAGCGGTCAAGGCGCTTGGCCAGCAGCACAGCGTCACGCCGTTCATGATGCTGCTGGCCGCGTTCCAGTGTCTGCTCTGTCGATACACGGGCCATGAGGACGTGGCGACGGGCTCGCTGATCGCCAATCGCAACCAGATTGAGGCCGAGCCGCTGATCGGCATATTCGCCAACAGCGTGATCATGCGGACGGATCTCTCAGGCGATCCGAGTTTCAGCGAACTGCTGCAACGCGTGCGCCGAGTCACGCTCGATGCCTATCGCAACCAGGATATTCCCATCGAAGCGGTTTTGCGCGCGCTCCAGGCGTCGCGCCGGGACGGCAGTCCACCGTTTCAGATCATGTTCATCCTGCAAAACCCCGCCGTCGAGGCCGGCCATTTCCCTGGCTTGTCGACGCACCGGATCGAGATCGACCCGGCGGTCGCGCGGTTCGATATCACCCTCGAACTCCTTGAGACCAACGGACAGTTCTCGGGATTCTTCGAATACGCCACCGATCTGTTCGACGCGGACACGATTGCCCGGATGGCGGGACACTTCCAATCGCTGCTCCAGGGCATTGCGACCGATCCCGACACGAAAATATCCCGCCTGCCTTTGATCGAGTCGGTGGAGCGCCATCGCTTGCTCGAAGAATGGAAGGGAGCAAGTCTTCCCCGACGTGGCAATTTCATCGAGCGCTTTGATCGTCGGGTGGCGCGTGATCCCAGGACGACGGCTGCTAGCGACAGCTCCGGCAAATCGAGCTACCGCGAACTCGCCAGCCGAAGCCTTGCCATCGCGCAGCGGCTGGCCCGGGAGGGCGTCGGAGAGGACATGATCGTCGCGCTCCTCGCCGAGCGGAGCGTCGACCTGGTTGCGGCAATGATCGCGGTCCAGCGTGCGGGCGCGGCGTTTCTCTGTTTGGACCCGGCGCAGCCTGCCGTGCGGCTTGCCGCAATCCTCCAGTCGGCGCAACCCCGACTGCTCTTGAGTTCGCGCGGCTGCGCCAGCCGGCTCGATGAGATATTTTCGGCCTCTTCGGCTGCTCGTCTGCCCTGCGCGATGCTCGACGACATCAAAGGGCGCGGCCAGCGCAAGCCGATGAAAGCAAGAGCGCCATCGGGCCTTGCCTACCTCATCTACACGTCCGGCTCGACGGGCGCGCCGAAGGGCGTGATGATCGAGCAGCGCGGTCTGACAAATCACCTGGCTTCGCTGGTGTCCGAGCTCGCCCTCTCAAATAGGGACGTGATCGCTCAGACGGCGCCACAGAGCTTCGTCATCTCGGTCTGGCAGTTCCTCGCCGGATTGACCGCTGGCGCCCGTGTCCACATCTGCGCAGACGCGGTGGTTCAGGATCCCCTGTCGCTTGCACAGGAGATGCACCGTGAAGGCGTCACGGTCCTGCAGATCGTTCCATCGCTCCTCAGGTTGATCCTCGAGCGGGTGAATGAGACCGCAATTTACCGTGCCTTTGCGGGCCTTCGGTTGTTGATCTCGACAGGCGAACCGCTCCCGGCCGATGTCTGCCGGAGCTGGTTCCAGCACTTTCCAGGCGTGCCGGTGATCAATGCCTACGGCGCATCGGAATGCTCCGACGATGTTTCGCTGCATCGCTTGGTTGCGGCGCCAACTGGGTCCGTCGTGTCCGTCGGTCGCCCGCTCCCGAATGTCCAACTCTATGTTCTTGACGGCGGGTTGCGGCCATTGCCCATCGGCGTGACCGGCGAGCTATATGTCGGCGGCGACGGCGTGGGCCGCGGCTACATTGGAGACAACGAGCAGACCAGCGCGCGTTTTCAGCGCGATCCTTTCAGTGATCGTGCACATGCGCGGCTCTATCGTACGGGTGACCTTGCGCGCTGGCGCGTGGATGGAACCCTGGAGTGTCTCGGTCGGGCTGATCAGCAGGTCAAGGTCCGCGGCTATCGCGTCGAGCTCAAGGAAATCGAGCATGTCCTCCTGGATCATCCACGGATCGGCGCCGCGGTGATCGAGCCGCGCCGTGAGGCAAGCGGCGATATCAAGCTGATTGCCCATGTCGTTGCCACGGGCGCGCATCAACCGAGCGCGACCGAACTGCGCGAATTTCTCAAAGCCAGGCTGCCAAGCCAAGCGGTGCCGTCGGTCTTCCTGTTTTTGGAGCGCATGCCCCTCAATGGGCACGGCAAGGTCGATCGCGCAGCCATCGCAGCGTCTCCGCGATCGGAACCGATTATCGTGCCTCCGGCGGTCGAGCCGTCCCGTTCCACCGAGAAGGCCATCCGCGAGATCTGGGCTGACCTGCTGAAAGTGAGCGATATCAAGGTCTCCGACGATTTCTTCGATCTCGGCGGTCATTCCTTGCTGGCGGGCCGTGCGATGGCTCGCATCAAGCAGGCATTCGGAGTGACGCTGCCGATCCGCACGATCTTCGATCTGCCAACGATCGAAGCACTCGCCAAACGCGTCGACGAGGCCCGCGGTGTAGAGGTGATCACTGAAGCTGCATTGCTTCCAAAAGATGAGCAAAGTAGTCCGGCCGCACTATCGTTTGCGCGGGACGAAATGACGGCCGAGCAGGAAGACGATGTGAGGAACCTGCTCGCACGCCGTAAGCGCGAGCTTCAGGAGGCTATTCGCAATGCGGGAACAGGCATCGGCTCGCCGGTCGCGCAGTCCGGCAAGTTAAAGGCGAAAGCCGGCAGGAAGAAAGCGATCGAGCAGATGCCGGATGCTTAGGATTAGGCGTTTGGGGCGGGAGCATGGCGCACGAACGGATCGGCCTCGATAGCGGAGCGCTCGATGTTCTCGAATCCCGACGAGTTCGGAGCGTATGCGCGGGATCCTGCCGCCGGCGCAGCCGGATCGCGCGGCGCGGTTCGCGTTCGACGCTTCTCGCCGCGCGGTCCAGGAGCGCCTAGATGAACAATGCAAGGCTTCGCGTCTTTCCCGCCATTTCGCGCAATCGGGACCCCGGCAAATATGTCGACGAATTGATGCACGTCGCGCGTTTTGCGGATCTCCATGGTCTCGCGGGACTCCTGCTGTTCGAAGGCAATGACGTGTTCGTCCAGCCTTGGGCGATGGCGCAGCACATCGTGGCCCAGACAAAGCGCAGCTCGCCGTTGATCGCAGTCAACCCCGTCTACATGCATCCTTTCACCGCGGCCAAGTTGGTGTCGTCCTTTGCGCAGCTTTATGGGCGCAAACTGTATCTGAATATGATCACCGGTACCGCTGTGAGCGACTTGCAGGCGCTGGGCGACCAATGTGCGCACGCTGACCGGTATGTCAGGCTGGGCGAGTTCATCAAACTGGTCCGCCTGCTGCTTGAAAGCTCCCGCCCGATCGATTTTCGCGGAAACTTCTACACGGCGTCCGGCCTGCATCTTCACTACCGGCCTCCGGCCGACCTGCTGCCTGAATTCCTGATCGCCGGCCAATCCGACGCCGCCCAGCGCATTGCCGCTGAAGCCGGCTGCATCAAGATGCAGATGCTGCCGCCGGATCACGACCGCGGCATCAGCGCACCCGGCTTGAACTTCGGGATCTTTGCAAGGCAGGGCCGTGACGCCGCGCGTCGGGCCGCGCGTGAGCGCTTCAGCGACAGTGCAGAAGGTCGCGAACTGCTCACGCTTACGATGGAGAACACGGATTCGGTGTGGAAGCGGCGGCTTTTTGAGGGACAGACGGCCGAGATGCAACACAACGGGTATTGGCTATTGCCGTTTCTCACATTCCAGGCGGATTGTCCTTATCTGGTCGGCAGCTATGCGGAGATCGGTGAAAAGCTCAGAACTTTCGCCGCCCAGGGCCTGACGACGATCATGCTCGACATGATCGCTGACGAAGCCGAGATGCGGCATGTGGGTAAGGCGCTGCAAGCAAGCGGCTTGTTCTGAGCCGAAGAGCACGCCTTCGTTCGGACAATCAGCGTGAACTGCGAGTGATGTCGGATATCCATTCTCCACCCCTCGAACTGACGGATCCTCCGCCACTGACAGTGCGCTCGCCGGGCAGTCGGGTGCCGCTGTCCCACGCGCAGGAAGGGCTATGGTTCCTCGAGCAGCTTGGGCTGGTGGGCGCGGCTTACAACATGCCCTGGATGCTGCAACTCGAAGGGGCGTTGGATGTCGTTGCTCTGGAGCTGAGTTTCGGAGACGTCGTGCGACGTCACGAAAGCCTCCGCACCAAGTTCGAGACAGTGGACGGCCGCGGCTTTCAGGTGGTCGACGAGGCCGGAGCTTTCCGCCTCGACGCGGTCGATCTCTCCACGCTTGGGGACGACGAGCAGCGGGCGGCGACCGGGCGTTTGATGTCGGAGGATGGACGGCGCTTGTTTGACCTGTCGGCCGGGCCGCTCTTCCGCGTCACGCTGCTTCGATTGACCCAGAACCGGCATATCGTGCTCGTCAACATGCATCACATCATATCGGATGCTTGGTCGATCGGCGTGATGTTTGCTGAGGTGACGGCGCTCTATGCAGCCCGAGTGGAGGGACGAGTGTCGCCTCTGGAGAGCCTGCCGGTTCAATACGCGGATTACGCGCTTTGGCAACGCGAATGGCTTCGGGGCGACGTGCAGACGCGGCAGCTGGCGTACTGGAAGCGGCAGCTGGCAGGCGCGCCGCAGGCACTGGCGCTGCCGACCGATCGCACCCGGCCTCAGATGCAGAGTTTTCGAGGAGCAAGCCGCGGCTTCAGCCTGACGCCACAGCTTTCATCCGACCTGCGCGTCCTCGCGCGTCGAGAGAAGGCGACACCGTATATGGTGTTCCTGGCGGCGTTTTCGGTGCTGCTGGCGCGCTATAGCGGGCAACGGGACATTCTTGTTGGCTCTCCCTTCGCTGGTCGCGGGCTGCCGGAGCTGGAAGCCATGGTGGGTTGCTTCGTGAACATGCTCGTCATGCGTACGGATGTGTCGGACGATCCCAGCTTTCGCGAATTGCTGCGGCGGGTGAAGGAAACGACACTTTCCGCCTATGAAAACCAGGATGTGCCGCTCGAAAGGCTGGTGGAGGCGCTGCAGCCTCACCGCGATTTGTCCCGCCAGCCGCTGTTCCAGGTCGCCTTGATCCTGCTGAACGTCCCCCCGGCGCAGCTCGATCTTCCAGGACTGCGAGTAAGCCAGGTCGCCACCGAGCACGTCACGACAAGGTTCGACCTGTCATTGACCTTGTACGAAGTCCCTTCCGGGGTCCGCGGATGGCTGGAATATGCGTCGGATTTGTTCGACGACGATACGATCGCACGTCTGGTGGGCCACTTCGAGAATTTGTTGGGCGCAATCGTTGCCGATCCGGACCAGCGCGTCTCGGAGCTTAAGCTTCTGAATGCGCTCGAGCACAGTCACCTGATCACCGAATGGAACGCAACGACGGTCGACTATCCTGCTGGTAAGTGTGTTGGCGAGTTGTTCGTGGAGCAGGTGGGGCGTACGCCGCATGCGGTGGCTGTCGCCAGCGGAGCTCACGAGTTGACGTATCGTGAGCTGAACGTGCGGTCGAACTGCCTCGCTCATCACCTGCGCGGACTTGGCGTCAAGCCGGATGATCGCGTTGCGATTTGTGCCCGGCGCGGTGTCGAGATGCTGGTGGCGCTGCTCGCAGTTCTCAAGGCGGGTGGGGCTTACGTCCCAATGGACCCCGCCTTTCCCATCAAGCGGCTGGCGGACATGATGGCGGACTGCGCACCACGCGCAATACTGTCGGATGCGGAGACGATGGAAATCCTGGAGGGTCACACGGGGGACCTCCCGGTGATTGATCTCGCCAATGAGACGCTTTGGACGAATGGTCACCGCAGCAATATTCGGCCCGAAGGGGTCGGATTGCGACCCGAAAGTCTCGCCTACGTCATCTACACGTCGGGCTCGACCGGACGGCCCAAAGGCGTCATGGTCGAGCATCGGTCGCTGGTGAATCTCCTGACATCCATGAGTGAGCTCGTCGGCATGAATCCGGCTGATCGCTTGCTGTCGGTGACCACTGTATCGTTCGATATCGCGGGCCTCGAGCTGCTGATGCCTTTGCTCGTCGGCGCCAGAGTTGTCATTGCCGACCGTCAGACGAGCAGCGATCCACGACGCATGATGGATTTGCTGCTGCGGGAGCAGATCACGGTCTTGCAGGCAACTCCCGCGAGCTGGCGGGCTCTGATCGAGAGCGGTTGGGTGGGAGAGCCACGTCTCCGCGCACTGTGCGGCGGCGAGGCCATGACGGCCGATCTTGCCGACCAGCTGCTCCGGCGAACCTCGGCATGCTGGAATGTTTATGGGCCCACCGAGACAACAATCTGGTCGTCGGCTCACGCGATCGAGGAAACGGCGTATCCGTCATCCGTCGTCCCGATCGGCCGACCAATCTCGAACACGAGAATCTATGTCCTCGACGAGCACCGTGCTCCCGTCCCCATCGGAGTCGTTGGCGAAATCTACATCGCCGGCACAGGGGTGGCGCGCGGCTATCTCAATCGACCCGAGCTGACCGGGGAACGGTTTGTCACTGAGCCTTTCGCTACCGACCCGGACGCGCGAATGTATCGGACCGGCGATTTGGGGCGTTTGCTGCCAGATGGAAGTATCGAATATCTCGGGCGAAACGATTTTCAGGTGAAGCTGCGCGGTTATCGCATTGAGCTCGGTGAAATCGAGGCGGCATTGATGGGCCATGCGTCGGTGCGGCAGGCGGTGGTCGTCGCGCGCCAGGATCGTGCCGATGATCCTCGCTTGGTGGCCTATGTGGTGGAAAACGACGGGACATCTGCCGGGCGGCAGGGAGGGCGCGAGAGGCGTTCGACAGCGATGAGCACGTTGTCGGACGACTTGCGAACTCATCTCCAGAACCATCTGCCGGACTACATGGTGCCGTCGACCTTTGTTGTGCTCGACGCGCTGCCGCTGACCCTCAACGGGAAACTGGACCGGGGCAGCTTGCCCGCGCCTTCAGGCCATTCGCGTACATCCCGCGCCTACGAGGCTCCGCGTGGAAGGCTGGAGAAGATGTTGGCGCAGACTTGGAGCGAGTTCCTGGAGATTGATCGCGTCGGACGTGACGACAATTTTTTCGAGCTTGGTGGCCACTCGCTGTTGGCCGTGCGTTTGGTCAACGAATTGGGTCGTCGCGGCACCGACATCTCGCTGGCCAGGTTGTTTGCAAGCCCGACAATAGCGCTGCTCGCACGCGAACAGGCGGGCATTGATAACCGGTCGAGGGACGGCGCTGCAATGACTCTTCGTGCAGAGGGGAGTGGTGCTCCGCTATTCCTCGCGCCGGATCTCTTTAATCAGATGATCTATGGTCCGATCCTTACCCGGCACCTTCGCGGCGGCTTCCCCGTGTATGGCTTGACGATGAGCCAGGTAGGGACCGCGTCGGCACGAACGATCGAGGCGATCGCCGGGAGCCTGGTCCGGACAATACGGTCCATTCACCCGTGCGGGCCATACCGTCTGGCGGGCTGGTCGTTCGGCGGAATATTGGCCTACGAGATTACAAGGCAGCTCGTCGATGAAAAGGAGACCGTACAGTTCTTGGGATTGATCGACGCGCTGTATGGGCGGCCGAGCTCTCCGTCGAAGACGTCAGACGTCGCATTCCTGCGGAACTATATCGGCAGCCGGACGGGCGGCCGAATGCTCCAGTCAGACTTTCGCTCGATGGTTCTAGAATGTCGTGAGAGGGCTTTGTTGCCCTGGTCGTCTACGGAAGAAGACGTTCGCTACATGATTGCGCAATCGCGGACGCGCGAGCGCGCGGGCAGCAAATACATCGGGGCGGCTATTCCGATCGCCCTCCAGCTTTTCACGGCGGCGGAAAATCCCCTGGATGACCGGCTCTATGGCTGGGATCGAATTGTTCAGGCGCCCCGGATCCACAAGACCGTTGTTCAGGGGACGCATCATTCGATGCTGCAGAGCCCTTACGTCGCGTCGCTGGGCAAGGTGTTTTCGGACGCTATCTTGCTGCCGGCGGGATAGAGCTGTCAGCTTTGGTCGCCTGCTCGCTTGGCTTCTGGCTGCCTTGGCAAGCCCGCCGCCGTCCAGTGGCAGGAGCGGCGGTGCACGTTAATGAAGATCGATGAAGTCGGATCGCGCCCAGCCGATCGATCAGGCCGTTCACCGATCGCAGCAACATCCGACCAGAGAAAAAGGCGCCGCCTAGCCCATTTGGGGGAGGCGCCCCCCCCCGGGAAGCTGGCTTATCGCCTAGATGGCTCTTCGTTCAGAGGCCGCTTCTTGGGCGCGGATGGGACAAAAAGTCGGTGGATCCCTCAACAGGCACATGACGTCAAACCGATTGGACGCCAATTTGTTGGGTTTGGACGGCTTCTCATTCTACGAGTTCGAGATGTGCAAGCGTTCGCGGAGCTGGGAGTGGAGTGTCGGCTCGCGCGGCGGAAAGGCCATCATGCGAGGACGCGCGAGGAAACGCGTGGTGGCGAGATATCAGGCGACGAGCGCGTTGTTTCTCTTGCTGATGAACGTATCCACGGCGGCTCCGAGCCGTAACTGAAGAATCGCTGAGGAGGCGTGGTCTTTCGTTTGTGCCGAGGCGAAACTTGCGGCCGCTGCTCGAGACAAGCCGAATATCACCCCAGCTGCGAAACCAGCGTGACCAGCTCCGATTGCCGATGAACGCCCGTCTTCGAGAAAATCGACTTGAGGTGGTTGCGCGCCGTTTCGCGCGAGATGCGCAGGTGCTCGGCGGCGCCGGCGATCGATGTGCCGGTTGCGAGCAGGGCGGCCAGGCGGGACTCCGCCGGAGTGAGATCGAAGGCCTGGCCGATCAGCGCCGGGTCCGGCGCCGGGCGCGGCGCAAGATTTGACAGGATCAGCATGGCGCGCGCGCCGAGGAAGACGGAGCGGGCCGCGCCGTCCACCGGCAGCAGCCGCAGCACGACCGGCGGCTTGGTCGTCCGGCGAATGAGAATCGGAGAGGCGGGGATGGCGACGGCATCCGGCGTCGCCCGGATCATGCCGATCAGCTGATCGAACCGTGTCATCGCTTGCTTGTCGCGGAGAACGAGACGCCTCTCCCTGATGCGGATCTCTTCGTCGAAGCCGCGATCGGCCGCCTGGTTCGTACGCAGCACCATTCCTTCCCGATTGATGACGAGGGCGGGTTGGCGAACCCGGTCGAGGACGTCGGTCATCGAGGTCAGCACAGCGCGTCCAATCGCTGTGGCGAGCGTGGCCGTTTCGGTCAGGCGCGGCGCCAATTGAGCAAGCACCTCTTTGTCACGTGCCTCGAAGGTGCCTTCGCGCCCCGTTCGTTGGATCGTCAACGCCCACGCCGCGCTTTCGGCCCAGAAGCCGATGCCGGCAAACCAGCGGTACCCGGACGGAAACAGCAGCTCGTTGTACATGGGATCGGCGCGGATCTGCTCTGCGCTCATCACGTCGAGATCGGTCACGACCTCGCCGGCCATCATGCGCGGAAAGCCCTTGGCGCGCGGGTCCCTCAAATGCCAGTTGTTCCTGAAGTAGAGATCGGTGGCTTCAGAGATCGACGCGGTGCGGGGAACGTCGGGGGTCCGGACGTCGCTCTGTAGCAGCAGGGCCGCCGACGCTCCCACTGCCCTGCAGATGTCGTCCATGATGTCGTGCCAGGCTGCCGGATTCACGGCGGCCTCGCCAAGTCGATTGAGAACCTTCGACAGCTCCTCATGGTCGATCCGATTGGCTTTCACGAGCGGTCCTCCCTCCGCTGAGCCCTGGTCATTCGCTGCTGGCCGGCGTGCCTATCCGCCGCATGCCGTGCAGACGCTCCCTTCAGTCGGGCTTTTTGGTACGTTTCCCTGACCCGTCATGCTTCGTGAGGAGGCGGCATGACGCAAGCCCCTTGCCGTTTTTTCCTGAAAAGTGGCGGTAGACCAAAGTCTAACAGATAATGCCCGTCGAGCCGCCGCCGGCAGGCGCCGGGTGACCCATTCGGGTCATGCGGTGAGACGTGCCAGCGCTATTCCATGGAGAAGGAATAGTCTTCGTTTCGGGAATCGAGATGACGTTGCTCTGCGCGAGCCAGAAAGGCTTCGGTATTGCTGCCCCGCCCCCGTCGATCCGCGGAGGGACCTGGTTGCGGCAGAATGTCGCAGTGACCCGAGCGGAGGGAGGCGGGAGCAGCATACCGGCGCCATCAGTGGTGGTGGCCCGCTGGATTGGCAGCCTGGGCGATCTCGTCACGCTGGATTCCGCGCTAAGCCCGATTGCTTGGTTTCAGCCCTTATTGTGCTGGGGTCCTGCGAAGCTTCGATGCGCCGGCTTACCGAAACCGCGCGCGACCGCAAGTCGGAGGCATGCACGTTCGCAGTTGCACCGTTCGGTCCACACCCTGCTTAAGGTTAGCCGCTGTGCTGTCTTGACGCAGTCACGCAACAGTGGAAACAATTTGCAATTATCAGAAAAGTCTTTTCGACGGTCGGAAATTGCAATTTCGAGAACTCGGGCGACGCCGGGCAACGAGGCAAGGCGTCGAACAATAACAAGACCACATCATTTCAAACTCACGCCGTTGGGCTGACGGCGAATCTGAAAAACCAAGAAGATTACGGGAGGGGCTCACCATGAGCGACCGCACGATGTCACGCGTCGCGTCCAGACCGCGTTCTGCTTTCGACGATTGAACATTTCTCCATCCGCTCAACGCAGGCCGCTTCCGCGCGCGTGCGAGCAATGCCTATTGCCCCATTGAGAAAGATGAATCGCCATGATCATTAACGGCACCAACGCAAACGATCAGATCACCGGCACCAGCTCGTCTGACATCATCAATGCAAGGAACGGCGACGATGTCGTCGGCGCCGGGGCGGGCAATGATCTCATCCAGGGCGGCAACGGCAACGACAACATCAACGCGGGCTCGGGCAACGACATCATCGACGCCGGCAATGGCAACGACACGGTGGATGGCGGCACCGGCAACGACATCATTTTCGGCGGCAACGGCAACGATACGCTGCTCGGCGGGGCGGGCAACGACCTGATCTCCGGCGACAACGGCGACGATATCATCGACGCCGGCGCCGGCTGCGACCTCGTCAGCGGCGGCAACGGCAACGACGTCCTGATCTATCGTGCTTCGGAGAATGTGGGCTCGGTCGATATCTACGACGGCGGCAAGGGCCAGGACACGCTTCGCCTCGTCGTGACGCAGACGATGGCGAACTCGGCTTCGTTCAGGTCCGATATTGCGGCCATCCAGGCCCTCATCGCGCGCTATGGCAGCGCAGACTACGCGTTCAGGAGCTTCGACCTCGTCGTCGGCTCGATCGAAAAGGTCGAAATCGTCATCGAAGGCCCGACCAATCATGCGCCGGTCGCGGTCGCGGATATCGCCTCCGTCAGAGAGGACGTGACGACGATTGCCAGCGGCAATCTGCTCGCCAACGACACCGACGCCGATGCCGGCGATACCCACACCGTGTCGGCCGTGGCGGGAGGCACGGACAACGGCACCACGATCACCGTGGTCGGTACCTATGGAACGCTGGTGGTCACGAAGGCGACCGGCGCCTACAGCTACACGCTCAACAATGCCAGCGCCGCCGTGCAAGCGCTCGCCGCAGGCCAGCAAGCGACGGAGCAGTTCACCTACACGAATGCCGACAACCACGGCGGAACGGGCTCGTCGACGCTCACGGTGACTGTCACCGGCAGCAACGACCCGGCCACGATCACGGTGTCGGGGAGCCAGGATACGTCAGTGACCGAGGCCGGCAGCGTAGCCGGCGATCCCAGCGCGTCGGGCCAGCTCGCAGTGCAGGACGTCGACAGCGGCCAAGCCCATTTCGCAGTGCCGGCCTCGCTGGCCGGCACCTATGGCAACTTCACCTTCAATGCGGCGTCGGGCGCCTGGACCTATACGCTCGATCCCGCGAAGTCGAACCCGCTCACCGCAGGGCAGCAGGTCACCGACACGCTGACGGTCACTTCAGTCGACGGCACCGCCACCCGCGATATCGTGGTGAACATCACGGGCACCAACGACGCAGCCGTGATCGGCAATCTCGGTCAACACGACGTCACCGAGGACGGCGTCCTGACGGCGTCCGGCACGCTGTCGATCAACGATGTCGACCAGAACCAGAATTCGTTCCAGACCGTCGTCGCCTCGCCCCCTGGCAATCTCGGGACGCTGACGATCGGCCCCAACGGTGCTTACAGCTATTCGGTCGCCAACGGCCTCGTTCAATATCTCGGCCAGGGTGAGACTCGCGACGAGACCTTCACCGTCAAGGCCCTGGACGGCACGACCAAGGACGTGACGTTCACGATCCACGGCGTCAACGACGCCGCCGCCATCGGCGATCCCGGCCAGCACGACGTCACCGAGGACGGCCAACTGACGGCATCCGGCCAGCTGACCATCAGCGATGCGGACCAGAACCAGGCCGCATTCCAGCCTGGCCAGATCACGGCATCCGGAAATCTCGGCGCGGTGACGCTGCAGGCCGATGGCCATTACACCTATTCGGTCGACAATGCGGCGATCCAGTATCTCGGCGCCAACGACGTCAAGACGGAGACGTTCACGGTCACGTCGGTCGACGGCACGACCAAGAGCATCAGCTTCGACATCCACGGCGCGCAGGACGCGCCGACGCTGAGCGTTCAGGACTCCTCGGGTAGCGCCGATCAGAATATCACGCTGCATATTGCCGCAAGCAAGATTGACCTCGGCAGCACCCTGTCGGTGAAGATCGAGGGCGTGCCATCGAGCTTCACCGTCCAGAACGGCAATGCGATCGGCGACGGCACCTGGCTTGTGACCGGCAACTCGATCCCGAACGTCATCCTGGTCCCGAACCACGCTGTCGGCAGTCCCGATCCGTTCACGCTGCACGTCACCGCCATCTCCGACGACGGCGTTCATCAAGCCGTGAGCACGGCCGATCTTGCGCTGACGGTGAATTCAGGTGCCAACGAGATCAACGCGCTTGATATCGACGGCTATATCGGCGGCGCGACCGTCTTTGCCGACGCCAACAACAACGGGATACTCGACGCCGGCGAGGCGTTCACGACCACGCGCGCCGATGGCAGCTTCACGCTGGCGGGCGGATCCGGCCCGCTCGTGAGCATCGGCGGCGTCGATATCTCGACGGGATTGCAGGTGGCGGGGGTGCTCAGGGCCCCCGAGGGATCGACCGTCATCACTCCCCTGACCACGTTGATCGCCGCCCTGGTTGACAGCACGGCGAGCGACGAGCACCCACTGACGGCGGACCAGGCCATGAGCGCCGTGGCGGCTGCCTTCAACCTCGATCTCAGCGGAGGTATCGACCTGAGATCGTTCGATCCGGTGCCCGATGCGGTGAATAACGATGCTACCGCGACGGCAGTGCTCGCGGCGGCCATCCAGGTTCAAAGCACGGTCGCTCAGGTGTCGGCCGTCGGCGTTGCGCCGGATATGGTGATAGCCGCGATTGCGGATGCGGTTGCAACCGCTCAGGCCGATCCGGACCATCCGTTGGCCTTCGATCTTGGCTCGCAGGAGACGGTCCAGAGCGTAGTCACCTCTTCCGGCGTTGGCGCTGCGGCCGCCGCGACGGTTATCGAGGTCGTTGCTGCCGCGAATGGCAGCATTCAGGCCGCTACGAACGTCACGGAGCTGGCACAGGCCGGCCAGGTCGCCCAAGGCGCAGCGGCCGATCAGCTGGCTACGACCGATTTTACGGATCAACAATCCATCGATCAGCTTACGGACCGCTTTGTCGACAATCTCGATACTGAGGTTTCGAATGCCGTGCTGACCCCGATCGGAAGCACCTTGTTCGGCTCGCTCGGCGATGATGTGCTCTCCGGCGGCAGCGGCAATGATCTGATCGACGGCCAGGACGGCAACGATCGCATCAGCGGCAGCGACGGCAACGACATCCTGTTCGGCGGGGCCGGCAAGGACTACCTCACCGGCGGCTCCGGCGACGATATTCTCGACGGCGGCCCGGGCTTCGACCGCGCCGTCTATACCGACGCGACCGGCGGCGTCACGATCAGCCTCGCACAGGGGACGGCATCCGGCGCAGGCGTCGGAACAGACACGCTCGTCAACATCGAGGCTGCCATCGGCAGCGATTTCGCCGACACGTTCAACGCAGTCGGCTTTACCGGCGATGCACACGTCCCGGGTAGCCCGGTCGGCTACAACGAGTTCGAAGGCAAAGGCGGCGATGACACCATCATCAGCGACACCAACAGCCAGGGAGCCGAGCTGACGCGCGTCTCCTATGTCAGCGCCACCGGGGCGGTGACGGTGGATCTCGCAGCCGGTTATGCGCAGGGTGATGCGTCGGTAGGCCATGACACGCTCGTCGGCTCCGGCTTCAACGGCGTCTGGGGCTCCGCCTACAACGATACGATTCTGGGCAGCAACAATCCGATGTTCACCGCGGAGGTGTATTCGGGCTTCGCTGGCAACGACTATATCGACGGCCGCGGCGGCTATGACCGCGTGGATTACAACGTCGATCCCAACACAACGACGGGAATTACGGTCAATCTCGCCGCCGGCTCCGTGACAGGCGATGCGACCATCGGCACCGACACGTTGCGCGGGATCGAGGCGATCCGCGGCACCAACTTCGCCGATACCTACAATGCCACCGGCTTCGGCTCGGGCAGCGTCAATGCCGGCTCGAACGGAACGTTCAACGAATTCACCGGCAACGGCGGCAACGACGTCATCATCGGCAACGGCTTCACGCGGCTCGGTTTCAACAACGCGACGGGCGGCGTCAACGTCGACTTCGTCACCGGCATTGCCACCGGCGATTCATCCGTCGGCACCGATCAATTCACTGGGGTCAACGCCGTCCAGGCTTCGATGTTCGACGACACGCTGCTTGGCGGTGCGACCAACGACACGTTCACCGGTCTTGCCGGAAACGATTACATCGACGGCCGCAGCGGCTTCGACGTCTCGTCCTACAACAACATCTTCTTCATCACGGGAAGCATCACCGTCGATATGGCGGCCGGCATCGTTACCGGAGATGCGTCGAACGGCACGGATACACTTCGGTCGATCGAAGGCATTCAAGGCACCAATTTTGCCGATACCTACGACGCCACCGGCTACGGCGTGACCGGCGCCAATGTCGGCAACAACGGTACGTTCAACCAGTTCGAGGGGCTCGGTGGCGACGACGTCATCACCGGCAACGGCAATACGCGCCTTATCTTCGTCAACGCGACCGGCGGCGTGACCATCAATCTGGCAGGCGGCACCGCCACCGGCGACGGCTCGACCGGCCAGGACAGCTTCACGGGCGTCAACAGCGCGTTCGGCGGCAATTTTGCCGACGTCTACGACGCGACGGGTTTCACCGGTCCCAACGCGAATTTCAATTCGTTCCAGGGCAATGCCGGGAACGACATCATCACCGGCAACGGCAATACCCAGATCCAGTTCGGCAATGCGACCGGCGGCGTGACCGTGAACCTCACTGCCGGCACGGTCGATGGCGACGGCTCGGTCGGCCACGACACCATCACCGGTGGCGTATTCAATGTGGCGGGGTCCAACTTCAACGACACCATCATCGGCAGCGCCGGCAACGACAGTCTCTCCGGTAACGTCGGCAACGACACCCTTGATGGTCATGCCGGCAACGACTCCCTCAACGGCGGCGCCGGTGCTGATACCTTCGTCTATGCAACTGGCGGCGGCTTCGACTTCATCCAGGACTTCGTCCATGGCCAGGACAAGATCGATCTGACCGGCATCTACGGCATCTACAGCCTTGCCGATCTGCAATCGCATGCCGTGCAGAGCGGCCCCAACACCGTCATCACGTTCAGCGCGACTGAGGGCCTCACGCTTCAGAACGTCAATCTGAGCAGCCTGACGGCCAGCGACTTCCTGTTCGGCACGCCGGCCGCGCCGATCGTCGGCGACGAGAATGCGAATACGCTCGTTGGCACGGCGAACGCCGAAACCATCAGCGGCCTCGGAGGCAATGATCGGCTTCAGGGTCTGGGCGGTAGTGATTATCTGGATGGCGGTCTGGGCTTCGACCGAGCGGTTTATGCCGACGCGACCGGTAGTGTTTCCGTTAATCTTACAGCAGGCACGGCGTCTGGACCGGGCGTCGGAACGGACACGCTCGTCAACATCGAAGGCGCGGTCGGCAGCGATTTCGCTGATGCGTTTGATGCTACCGGGTTTGTGGGCGACAGCGGGATTCCGGGAGCCGCAATCGGCTTGGCCGAGTTCGAGGGCAGGGGCGGAGACGACACGATCATCGGCTCGGTCAATGCGTCCGGTGAGATCCTGGGGCGGGTATCCTATGCCAGTGCCACGGCGGGCGTGACGGTCGACATCGCTGCGGGAACCGCCGACGGCGATGCTTCGGTCGGACACGATACGTTCAGCGCCATCAACGCGATCGTCGGCTCGGCCTATGCCGACATTCTGCGCGGCAGCGACAATCCGAGCGGCACTTACGAGCAGTACGATGCCCGCGGCGGCAATGATCTGATCGACGGCCGCGGTGGCTACGATTTTGCGTCCTATAATAACGACCTGACGACGACATCGGGCATTACGGTCAACCTCGCCGCCGGCACTGTCACGGGTGATAGCTCGGTCGGTACCGACACATTGCGTTCGGTCGAGGCCGTGCGCGGCACCAATTTCGCCGACACCTACAGCGCCGTCGGTTTCAGCGGCGTGAGCACCAACGCCGGCTCGTTCGGCACTTTCAATAACTTCGAAGGTATGGGCGGCGACGATACGATCACCGGAAACGGCGCGACCCGGGTCCAGTACACCCTGGCGCTCGACGGCGTGACGGTCGATCTCGCCCTGGGAACGGCCCACGGTACCGCGGCTGGCGACATCGCGCAGGTCGGTACCGATCATTTCACGGGCGTCAATGCGGTGATGGGATCGCTGTTTGGCGACGTCATCAGCGGAAGCAATGCCAGCGAAGTCTTTATGGGCCTCGCCGGAAACGATCAGATCGACGGTGGCGCCGGGTTCGACACCGCGCAATACAGCAACCTGACCTTCGTCACGGGTGGCGTCAACGTCAGCATGGCGAGCGGCACGGTCACCGGCGACGCTTCGACGGGCACCGACAGCCTGCGCTCGATCGAGGGCGTTCAGGGCACAATATTCGCCGATTCCTATGATGCGACGGGCTTTGGTCAGGCCGGCGCACTCAACGTCGGCAATAGCGGCGCTTCCAACAATTTCGAAGGCCTCGGCGGAGATGATGTCGTCACGGGCAACGGCAGCACGAGGCTGATCTACGGCAGCGCCACGGGCGGCGTGACCATCAACATGAGTGCCGGCACGGTCACGGGCGATGTGTCCGTCGGCCATGACAGCTTCACCAATGTCAACGCCGTCAACGGCAGCAATTTCGCCGATCTTTACGACGCGACCGGATTTGTCGGCCCGAACAACAATTTCAATATATTCCAGGGCCTGGGTGGCGACGATCAGGTCATCGGCAATGGCAACACTCAAATTCAGTATGGCAATGCCACCACCTCGGGCGTGACGATCTATTTGGCGGCGGGCACTGCGAGCGGTGACGGTAGCGTCGGCCATGATACCTTCACCGGCGTCAACCAGGTTGTCGGCAGCAACTTTGCCGACGTTTACGACGCAACCGGCTTCAACAGCGTCTACGGAACGTTCAATAACTTCATGGGTGGTGCCGGCAACGACACCATCACCGGCAACGGCGATACGCAGATTACGTTCGGCAATCCGACGGGTGGTGTGGTCGTCAACCTTGCTGCAGGAACCGTCGACGGCGATGCGTCGGTGGGGCATGACACGATCATTGGCGGCGTCAGGGCTGTCCAGGGCACGATATTCAATGACATCCTTGCCAGTGGCGGAGGTGACAACAGCCTGTTCGGCAATGCCGGCAATGACGTCCTCGCTGGCGGTGCCGGGAACGACTATTTGAGTGGCGGCACCGGTGCCGATACCTTCATCTTCGCGACCGGCGATGGTTCGGACTATGTCCAGGACTTCCTCCATAGCGATGGTGACAAGATCGATCTGGCCGGCGTCAACGGGGTGTTCAGCCTTGCCGACGTGCAGGCTCATGCGACGCAAATCGGTTCAGACACGAGGCTCGACTTCGGGGGCGGCAATACGCTGTATTTGCAGAACGTCAATCTCGGCTCTCTCAGCGCGAGCGACTTCGTGTTCGGAACGCCGATCGTGGGAGACGACAATCCGAATACGCTGGTCGGTACGTCGCACAACGACACGATCGTTGCCCTCGGGGGTAACGACATGCTTGAGGGCGGCGACGGCCTCGACCTTCTCGACGGTGGATCTGGCTTCGACCGGGCCATCTATGCCGCGGCAACGGGCGGCATCATCGTCAACCTCGCGGCCGGCACCGCGTCGGGGCCGGGCGTCGGAACGGACACGCTCGTCAACATCGAGGGCGCGATCGGCAGCGATTTTGCCGACACGTTCAATGCGGCCGGCTTCATCGGCTCGACCGGTCTGCCCGGCGTAGCCACCGGCCAGAGCGAGTTCGAAGGGCGCGGCGGCAACGACATCGTCGTCGGCGACATCAATGCCCTGGGCCAGATCGTGACCCGGCTGTCCTATCTGAGCGCGACCAGCGCAGTCACCGTCGACATCGGCGCAGGGACCGCGGACGGCGACGCCTCCGTCGGGCACGACACCTTCTCCAACGTCTCGACGATCTGGGGCTCGGCCTCCAACGACACGATCTACGGCAGCGACAATGCGGCCTTCACCTACGAGACCTATGAAGGTCGCGGCGGCGACGACTACATCGATGGTCGCGGCGGCTACGACCAGGTCACCTACAATTCCGATCCGACGACAACGTCAGGCATCTATGTTCACCTCGCCGCTGGTACCGTGAACGGTGACGCAACCGTCGGGACCGACACGATCCGCAGCGTCGAGGCCGCGCGCGGCACCAATTTCGACGACACGTTCGATGCGACCGGGTTCGGCCAGGTTGGAGCAACCAACGTCGGCTCCTCCGGCACCTTCAACGACTTCGCCGGCGCCGGCGGTAACGACACGGTCATCGGCAACGGCTTCACCCGCCTGAACTACCAGATCGCCGCCTCGAGCGTCAGCGTCGACCTCGAGACCAGCGCCGTCGGGACGACCAACTCGATTACGGTGGCCGGCAGCGCCACTGGTGCGACCGAAGGCACCGATACCTTCACCGGCGTCAACGCGGTGCAGGGCTCGACGTTCTCCGACACCCTGCTCGGCAGCAGCTTCAACAACAACTTCACCGGTCTTGGCGGCGACGATTACATCGACGGTCGCGGCGGCTTCGACACCGCGATCTACAACAGCCTCAGCACGGTCACGGGCGGCGTCACCGTCGACATGGCGGCGGGCACCGCGACCGGCGATGCGTCGATCGGAACGGATACGCTGCGCTCGATCGAAGGCGTTCAAGGCACGGGCTATGCCGACACTTATGTGGCGACGGGCTACGGTACGACCGGGGCCAATGTCGGCAACAACGGCACCTTCAACCAGTTCGAGGGCCTCGGCGGTGACGACCAGATCACCGGCAACGGCAACACGCGACTGCTCTATACGAATGCCACCAGCGGTGTCACCGTCAATCTGAGCGCGGGCGCGGTCACGGGCGATGCCTCGGTCGGTCACGACAGCTTCACCGGCGTCAACAGCGCCTATGGCAGCAATTATGCGGACACTTACGATGCGACGGGCTTCATCGGGTTCAATTCCTTCCAGGGCCAGGGCGGCAACGATCTCATCACCGGCAACGGCAGCACGCAGCTGATGTTCGCCAACGCCACCTCTGGCGTGATCGTCAGCCTCGCGAACGGCACCGTAGATGGCGATGGTTCCGTGGGGCACGACACCATCACGGGAGGCGTGACCAACGTTTCGGGCTCGAACTTCGACGACACGATCACCGGTTCTGCCGGCAACGACCAGCTGTTCGGCAACAGCGGCAACGACCTGCTCAGCGGCGGTGCCGGCAACGACGCCCTGAACGGCGGCACAGGTGCCGACACCTTCGTCTACGCCGCCGGCGGCGGCACCGACACCATCGTCGACTTCCTGCAGGCGAACGCCGACAAGATCGATCTCACGGGAATCCCCGGTGTCTCGACCCTCGCCGACATTCAGGCGATTGCCACCCAACAGGGGCCGAACACGGTCATCGATTTCGGCAATGGCGACACGCTCACGCTGCTGAACGTGACGCTGCAGAACCTCACGGCTGCCGACTTCATCCTGGGGCAAGGCGTGCACCTCACCGGCGACGCGAACGCAAACACGCTGGTCGGAACCGCCTACGCGGACAATCTGAGTGGTCTTGCCGGCAACGATCGCCTCAAGGGCCTCGACGGCAACGATCTGCTCGATGGCGGCCTCGGCTTCGACCGCGCCGATTATGTCGCGGCAACGGGAGGTATCACGGCAAATCTCGCGGCAGGCTCCGTGACGGGCCCAGGCGTCGGCACGGACACGCTGGTGAATGTCGAGGGCATCGTGGGCGGCGACTATGCCGACACGTTCGACGCGACCGGCTTCACCGGCGATACCGGGATCGCCGGCACCAATGCGGGCTTCAACGAGTTCGAAGGCCGCGGCGGCAACGACAGCATCACGGGAGCGACCAACAGCCTGGGTGCGCTCCTGACGCGCATCTCCTACGTCAGCGCAACGGGTGGCGTGACCGTCGATCTGGCGGCCCATTCGGCGACCGGGGATAGTTCGGTCGGCACCGATACCCTGGTGGGCTCGGGCTTCGGAGGCGTTGTCGGCTCCGGATTTGCCGACCAGCTGCTCGGCAGCGCCAATGGCCCCGGCACCGTTGAAATCTTCGAAGGCCGCGCAGGCGACGACCTCATCGACGGACGGGCCGGCTTCGACCGGGCGGACTACGCGCTCGATCCGGCCGCAGTGGGCGGGATCAATGTTCAGCTCGCCTCGGGAATCGTGACGGGTGATGCCGCCACCGTCGGCACCGATACGCTGCGATCGGTCGAATCCGTGCGCGGCTCGAACGCCGTGGACGTCTTCAACGCCAGCGGCTTCGGCGGATCCAGCCAGAATGCGGGTTCCAACGGGACCTTCAATGAATTCATCGGCATGGGAGGCAACGACAGCATCACCGGCAACGGCAATACCCGCGTGTCCTTCACCAACGCCACCGGCGCGGTGATTGTCGATCTGCTGGCCGGCACCGCAAGCGGTGACGCATCCACGGGCAGTGATACGTTCACAGGCGTCAATGCCGTGATGGCGTCGATGTTCGGCGATACCCTCCGCGGCAGCAACATCACGACGGCGACCGAGACGTTCACCGGCCTTGCCGGCGATGATTTCATCGACGGCCGCGGCGGCTTCGACATCGTCAGCTACAACAACATCTACTTCTCCACCGGCCCTGTCACCATCGACTTCACGGCAGGCATCGCGACCGGAGACGCTTCGATTGGCACGGATACGCTCCGCGGGATCGAGGGAGCCCAGGGCACTACCTTCAACGACGTCTTCACGGCCACGAATTTCGGCGCCGTCGGCTTCCAGAACGGCGCGACCAACAACGTCGGCAACAACGGCAATTTCAACCAGTTCGAAGGCCTGGCCGGCAACGATACGATCACCGGCAACGGCAACACCCGCATCATCTATTCCAGCGCGACCGATGCGGTGACCGTCAACCTGCAGGCGGGGACTGCAACCGGCGGCAGCTCGATCGGTACCGACACCTATGTCGGCGTCAACAGTGCGACCGGCAGCAACCTGAACGACGTCTACGATGCCACCGGCTTCACCGGCGTCACCTCGGCCGGCTCGTTCGGCACCTTCAACCTGTTCGAAGGCCTGCTCGGCAACGACACCATCACCGGGAACGGCAATACGCGGGTCTCGTATTCCCAGGCGAGCGGGGGCGGCGTTTCCGTCGACCTCTCAACGGGAATCGTGAGCGGTGCGGCCGGCGCCGACGTCATCACCGGCGGCGTCAACAGCGTCCAGGGTTCGAACCAGGCCGACCTGCTTGTCGGCGGCTCGAACAACGAGTTCTTCTTCGGCGGCGGTGCTGGCGACACGATCAATGCCGGCGGCGGCAACGACGGCATTACCGGCCAGGGCGGCGACGATACGATCGACGGTGGCGCCGGAACCGACATGGCGATCTTCACGGGCACGCAATCGCAGTACACGGTCACGACGTCAGGGACGATCCAGGTTCAAGACAATGTTTCGAACCGTGACGGCACCGACACCCTGAGCAACGTCGAAGTGCTGCAGTTCAGCGATGCCATCCTGTTGCAATCGCCGGGCACGTCGGGAAGCCCGATCGATCTCTCGACGCAGCAGTTCTCCAACTCGGCGACCGTGATCGGAACGGCCGGAGACGATTATCTCCGCGTCGGATCCAATATCTTCGGACATGCGCTCAATCTGGGTGCGGGGACCGGCGACACCGTCCTTCTCAACGCCACCTTCGGCAACGGCTACACGCTCAATCTCGCCGGCGTCGAGAACGTGGTCGGAACCGGCGCCGACGAATTCGTTAATCTCACGGCGAACGCCAACGGACTGGTCGTCGATCTCGGTGGCGGCAATGACCAACTCAGCCTCGCGGGCGGCGCCAACACGCTCAGCCTGATTGGCGTCGAGGGAATCGGCGGATCCGATTACGGCGCGACGCCCGGCGTCAACGACGTGCTCACGCTGTCGACGACGGTCACGGGCCTGAACATCAGCCTCGGCAACGGCGACAACACGATGTACCTCGCTGCCGGCGCAAACTCGTTCGTGAACATCTACGACGTCAACCACGTCAACGGAACGACGAGCGACGACACCCTGACCGTCACCGGTGCAATCGCGGCGGCCAACGGCGTCGCGATCGATCTCGGCGACGGCCAGGACACGGTCGTCCTCAATGGAAACTTCGCCACATTCGCCGCGACCGGTATCGAGCACATCAACGGCAATTCAGGCGACAATCAGCTCACCTTGACGAACGACATCAACGGAATCGCCATCGATATGGGTGGTGGAAGCGACTGGGTGTGGCTCGCCAACGGCGTCAATTCGCTCAGCATCAGTGGCGTCGAAAACCTCAACGGCAGCGACTTCACCGGCAATCTCAATCCGTCGGACGATACGGTCACGCTGCTGAACACCGTGTCCGGCGTTTCCGTCAATCTCGGAGAAGGAACGGCCAACGTCCTCAATCTCGCCGCGGGCAGCAATTCGTTCGACAATCTGTGGAACGTGAACCTGCTCAACGGCAGCTCGTCCGACGATGTTCTGACGCTGCAGGGCAGCCCGGCGAACGTGATCGATCTCGGCGACGGCAACGACACCCTGAACATCAACATGAATGTCTTCGACATCACGGTGACGAACGTCGAAACCGTCAACGGCTCCGCCAATTTCGACCGCATCACGATCGGCAATACGGCGGGCAATACCACGATCACGGCCGGGACGGGGGCGGACGAGATCTACGCCAGCGCAGGCCATGACAACTTCCGCTTCGTCAGCACCGCGGATTCCGCCGCCGGTGCTGCCGATACCATTCACAATTTCGACGCGGCCAATGACAGCTTCACGTTCTCGGGCATCAACGTCGCCGGCGGTCACATCGAATATGTGGATGGGGCAGCTTTGCTCGGCGGCAACCAGGCTTCGGCCCATCTGCAGAACTTCGGGCCGGGCAACGACTATCTCCAGATCGATATCGATGGTGACGGAACGAGCGACATGGATGTGAGCCTGCAGAATGCGAGCGGTACGCTGCACAATGGCAACTTCCTGTTGACCTGAGAGGGGAATCGGCTTCGGAGGAGGCGTCGGCCGCCTGCCTCCGGAGTCGTCGTCCGGGCAACTGGCCTCGACCGCTGGCTTCCGATCGGATTGATCGACCGAAAGGACTTGGCGTGCGGTCCCCAAAAAAAGACCGCCGCCACCTTCGGGTGGATCGGCGGTCTGTGGTCGAAGGCGGCTAGGCGCTCAGGCCTCTGTCCGGACAAGCGCTCCCGCGCTCAGCGGACGTACCAATAGCCCCACCAGCGCTGGGACACCGGACGCGCCTGCGCTTTCATCGCCGCGACTTCCTCGACGGAGCGAACCTGCGGGCCGTAGATCGCGGGCGGGTAGACGTCATCCCACAGCACGACCCCGGTCTGGACGTAGGCCGCCCGATGATGCGCCGGTGCAAGCGCGAGCTCGGCCGCTGGGGCGACAGAGGCGGTCAAGGCGAGGCCGAGAGCGGACAGCGCAATGGATGGAATAACAGCGCGGAAGTTCATTGGATTGAATCCCTGGTCAAATGAGATGTGAAATAATGCGACGGGGCCCGGATGGTTGCAAGGGCATGGGCCGGCCGGCGGACCCGAAATTTTCGCCTCGAGGGCAGGCGCGACAGCTGCGCTCGATGGCAACAGGCCGGGAAGGTGCCCGCCTGCGAGGCATCTATATATAAAGAGTAGATCCCATAGAATGATCGTGAACGTTGTAGTCGATGCAAGCGTGATTGCGCGGCATGCACGCGAGCGATCGGCTTGAACAATCTTTCAGCGTCGAGACTCGGCTTGAATCATGATGTCGACACACTGCTCGCTAGTGATGAGTCCCGGACTATCCAGGACGACTCTCATGACTTCTACATTCGTCTCAGCTTTCATCTTCAGCTCGGGTATCATCTTGGGATACGCGCTGCGTGCTTGGCGCGTCCAGCGAAGTCCTGCAAACTCATCCCGTGGCGCCTTGCATCGAGCGGCCGGGGCGACTCCTACCTCGACCTTCGGCCACGCCCGACGAGCCTTCTAGAGGCGGCGTCCTGGCGGTACCGGGGATCTCACCATACGAATGGGGCATGACGAGATGAGCGAACCCAGGAAGGACGCGCCGCGTCGCTACATCGTCGATGGCGCCGGACAACGCGTGCTTGTCGGGCTGACGATCTCGGAGACGATCGAGTTCGAAGCCCTCGACAATCCGGGCGCCCGCCTTGGCGTCGATTTGCTTGTCGAGCCGCCTCATGTCCGTCAGGACAGGCAGGGGAAGCGTTGGCTGGAGCTCTACGTCAAGCACGAGCGGGCCTGGCACGATTGGATGGCCGAGACGCGCGCGCGGCTGGAGAAGCCCTGCTTGCTCAACTGAGCGCAGCGCTTGACCAGCCGCGGGCAACCTCCCCCACCTCACACCGCGAGCATGCGGCTGCCCTGGATGCTCATCAAGGTAAGGTTGCCGGTCGCATAGGCGCCGGTGTCGATGTTGACGCGGTTCGTCAGGAATTCGGCATTGCGGACCGGCGTATGGCCGTGCACGATATATTTGCCGAACTGCTCTTCGCTCCGCAGGAATTCTTCGCGAATCCAGAGCAGGTCGCGCTCCGTCTGGTCGGCCAGGGGAACGCCCGGGCGAACGCCGGCGTGAACGAAGAAGAAGTCCCCGCAACTGAAGCTCAGCCGTAGATTGTCCAGGAATTCCAGATGCTCGGTCGGCATCGCCCGAATCAAATCGCGCAAGATGGATGCCGGCTCGTCGCGCTTCAGGTCCGGTGGTGCGAGCCCGTAGGACATCAACGTCTGGGTCCCGCCGACGGCAATCCAATCCTCGAACAATGAAGGGTCCTCGAACACCCTCACCAGAAATGCCTCGTGGTTTCCCTTGAGGAAGACCGCGTTTCCCCGGCGACTGCGCTCGACCAGGACGTCGAGCGTGGAGCGCGTATCCGGACCGCGGTCGATGTAATCGCCCATGAAGACCTCGACCGCATAGCGCGGCCGGCTGCAGGCGACGTCGGCGTCGATCACCCGCAACATGGGTTGGAGCAGATGCGCGCATCCGTGAATGTCCGAGATTGCATAGATGCGGACTCCCTCCGGTAGTTGCGGCTTGGGAGTCGAGCGGCGTGGTCGGGTGAGAGATATCATGGTGCTCATCGATCGGGTGGTCGAAAAAAATTTCCCCAAGTCACCGGCACCGGAGAGCTTCCCTCTCACACCAACGAGGCGAATTCGGTGAAGGGAGCGCGCTTGTTCTCCGGTTAGATCACGCCGAAAGAAGGGCGCTGCACTTTTTGCCTACCTGATGATGCGATGGAAGCGAGGACTGGTCCCCGGGAATTGCATCGATGATCGCGAGAGCGCGGCAAAGATGCATGCCTTGGCGAAGTTCTGCAACGCACGCAAAGATAGAAATCCGAAGTAATTCTCGTAAACGATCCGCGACGAGTCGTCGGAGCATCGCATCGCCTGAAAGATGAGCGAAGATGCGCTCGTGCGACGATCAAACAGCTCGCCGAATGTGGAACTTGATTCAAAATAGGGCAGCGCGTTCGCTCATATGTCATCACTGTGACGAGATTTTCAGCGCGAAGAATTTCGCTGCGCATTTCAACGCGGCGCATGATGATTGCGCCGCAAAAGTTTTGCGTGCGGCGCCACAATGTCGCTGCGATCACGCAACACCTTCCGCGCGGGGAAGTGACGAGTCTTCAGCATCACGATGAGCGTCAGGCACTCTCTCGATAGGCAGAGGTTCGAATGGCTGTTGCAACTTATGGTTCTGAAAACGCTCACACGCTGTCGTCGACACGCGGTAACGCTCTTCAGAGGCCATTCCAGATCGTGGTCATGGCTGCTGACTTTCTGCTGATCCTGTTGAGCTATGCTGCCGGGGCTTCGCTGTACGGAGCGGCCGTCGCTTCGCCCGACAGTGCTTCGGTGGGAGCCGGGTTGTTCGTCGGCGTGGTGTTCGTCGCGGTCGCCTATTTCCGCGACGTCTACGCCACGCATCGCCTGCTCAACGTCGTCTGGCAGCTTCGAAAGGCGGTGTTGATCTGGCTGACGTCGCTGACGATCCTGGCCGTTGCGGCCTTTCTGCTGAAATCGACGGACAATCTGTCCCGCGGCACCGTCATCGTCTTCGCCGTGATCGGCGGAGTTGGCCTGATCAGCCTCCGCTTCGTCTGGCAGGCTGTGTTCGGCACCAGCTTTGCGCGAAGCCGGCTGGTCGATCGCAAGGTGATCCTGCTCAGCCTCAAGCCGCTCGACTTCACCTCCAGCCGCTTCAAGGACCTGCGGCGGAACGGCTTCGATGTCATGCGCCATTTCGTGCTCGGCGCCGAGCGGGACGACGGCCACTGGGAGCGGCAGATTCGCGATGTCATCCGTCAGTCGCGCTCGGCCGACGTTGATGAATATCTGCTTGCGATCGACTGGAACGAGTTGCCCATGCTCCGCAAGCTGAGCCCATATTTGCGCGCCGTCCCGCAGCCGATACGCCTGCTGCCGGACGATTCGGTCGCGGATCTGGTGGCCCGTCCGTTTCTGCCGGTCAGTGGAACCGTCGCGGTCGAAATCCAGCGGCCGCCCCTCACCATTCTCGAGCGGTTCCAGAAGCGCTGTCTCGACGTTGGCGTGGCCGTGTTCGCACTCGTGATGCTGACGCCGCTGCTGCTGACGGTTGCTTTGCTGATCAAGCTGGATTCCCCGGGAGCCGTCATATTCCGGCAGTCGCGGCGTGGCTTCAACGGCCGGCCGTTCGAGATCTGGAAGTTCCGCAGCATGACCGTCTGCGAGAACGGAGAAACGATTGCCCAGGCGACCAAAAGGGATGCCCGGGTCACCAAGATCGGGCGTTTCCTGCGCATGACCAGCATCGACGAGCTGCCGCAGCTCTGGAACGTGCTGCGCGGAGACATGTCACTGGTTGGTCCACGTCCCCATGCGCTGGCCCACGACAATTACTATGACGAGCTCATCAGCAAATACGTCTACCGGCATCACATGAAGCCGGGCCTGACCGGCTGGGCCCAGGTGAACGGGTTCAGGGGGGAAACGCCCACGATCGATCTGATGGAGAAGCGGGTCGAATACGACGTCTGGTACGTCAGCAATTGGAGCATCTGGCTCGACCTGAAGATCATGGCCCGCACGGCGTCCGCCGTGATGTTCCAGGAAGCCTATTAGCCGCTCAATTTTCCACGATCTGGAACCGCAGGATCGAGAGATCAGGTTCCATCTCGTGATGATCTGCCGAAGAGCCGCATGACTGCATCGCGCAAGGCGAGCAGCGGCGGCACCAGTACGAAGAAAGCCCCCATCGCTACGGAGACGATGACCTGACGAACCGAGAACGGTTCGTCCTGCTCGATGTCACGCCGGCTGGGGTCGATCGGCGCGGGCGAAAGGGTCGTCGCCATCGACTGCCGACGCGGCTTGCGTGGGGGCACGACGACCAACACGAACAGGATGTTGAGCAGAACCCAAACAGTCAAAATCGTCAGGACGATCAGCATTCCGAGCCCGCCGGAAAAGAACTACAAATATCAGCCGAGGTTAGCCTCAGTGAACCCAGAAGGAAAGATGCCCAAAGTTTCGGCATTTTGAGGCGTCAAGGCTCGGATTGTCTCGTCTGATCGACAGATGGTTGCCAATAGGCGCACTGTCCTCGCGGCCGTCGCCTCCGTCAATCCTTGCTTTTGGCTAGAGCAAGAACTGCAAGTTGTGGATTCCGGACGAATACGGAGGCCCGAGCGGTCCGGTAGCTTGGCGCAATCCCGGCTTTGCGCGCGATGGCGCACTCGATCGCCTTCAACGGACAGTTCCGCAAGACACGAAAAGGCCCGCTGCCAGATGGTAGCGGGCCCGTGGTCGTTCCAGTTCGGTTGGGGCGGCGCCGCGCCTCTGCCTGAACTAGGCGTGCTCGACGTAGTAGCTGTTGTGGTGCTTGCCCTTGTACGCCTCGATGCGCTTGAGCATCTTCGGGTTGGCGCGGTTGAGCACGGCGCCGAGCAGTTTCTTCTGCAGGACTTCCGATCCGGAGACCGACTCCTGAAGCGCGCTTCGCGTCGTCTGGCCCCATTCGATCACGTAGACCATGGCGTCGATCAGGAGGCTGACGGCCTTGGAGTCCGCCACCGGCATCACCGGCGCAAGGTCGATGACGATGTACTCGTAGTGCTCTCTCAGCACCTTGAGCAGCTCGGCCATCGCCTTCGATCCGATGACATCGGCCGAATTGACCATGCGGGAAGCGACGACGGACGGCAGGAAATCCAGGCCCGTCTCCTTGCTCCGCTGCACATGATAGCCGAGGCTGGAGGGGTCGCCGAGGGCCTCCACCAGTCCGCTCTTGGCGTCGGGTGCGAGTTCCCGGGTCAGCGAGCGGGTGTGGAGGTCGCCGTCGATCAGGACCACGCGATGTCCGGTGAGCGCGATCAACTGCGCGAAGTTGGCGGCCACCGTCGTCTTTCCTTCCTTGGGAAGGGACGACACGATGCCGATCACCTTGATCTCGCGGGTCAGGCGCGCAACGTCGATCGACACCTTGATGTTGCGCAACGTCTCGGCAAACCGCGAGAACGGATGATCGACGACATAGCGGGACAGATCTGCTGGGCTCGCCTTGGCTGAGCTCGAAAGCAGCGCTCCGGTCGTCGTTGGCGAACCGATGTCGGGCAGGACGCCGAGGCACTTCACGCCGAGCTCATCCTCGACCTCGCCGGGGGTCCGCAGGACATCGCTGAGCATCTCACGCCCGAATGCGACGCCAAAGCCGAGGCAGAGACCGCCGACCAGGCCGCCCACCAGCGCCAGCATCGTGCGCGGCGAGCTCTTGCGATCCGGCTTGGTGGCGGTGCTGATCAGGCGCGACTCGCTGAGCGGAAAGCTCTGGTTCTGCGTCGCGCTCTGCAGCTTCTCGAGGAAGTTGTTGTAGAGGTTGCGATAGGTGTCCGCGGCGCTTTCGAGGTCGCGCAATTTGACCTCGGCCTGGCCGGTGTGGCCGGCCTGGGCGACGAGATCCTTGACGCTCTTGTCGAGAGAAGCTTCCCGGCTCTTCGCGATCTCGTAGTCGCTGCGATAGGCGTCTCCGATCCGATGCAGCTCGTCCGCCATGTTCTTGCGGATTTCCTCCATCTTGTTGGCCAGATTGACCGCAGCAAGATGGGTCTTGCCGTAACGCTTTGACCAGTCGGCATACTGGGCCGCGAGATCGAGATATTGCGCGCGCAGACGGGTAATGACCGAGTTGTTGAGCGCGTCGGTCACCGTCGATTGCGCGACATCCTGGTCCGAAATCGCGTTGATGCGGTCGAGCCGGGCCTTGGCTTCGGCCGTCGCCGCCCGCGCTTGAACCAGCTGCGTGTTCAGGTCCGACAATTGCTGTTCGGACATCAGGCCGCGGCTGGTCCCGACGATGTTGTGTTCGGCCTTGAACGTCTGCACGGCGCGGTCGCTGGCCGAGGCCTGTTCGCTCAGCTCGATGCTGCGCTGCTGAAGCCATTCGGTTGCCCGCTTGGTGGACTCGTATTTGGCTTCCAGGGCGCCGACGAGATAGGCCTTGGCGATGGCATTGGCGATCTTGGCGGCCTTGTCGGGGGTCCGTGCGCGATAGTTCAGTGACAGGACGTAGGTCGTCAGGACGCGTTCCGTTCTCAGGTTCCTCTGAACCTGCTCGACCACCGCGTGTTCGAGCTGATCCTGCGACGCAGGTTCGCGGGAGCTGAACGGGGACGTCACCTTGCCGAGGATGACGGAGAGGAGGCCCGGCTTGGAGCCGTTGAATTCGGGATCTTCAGTCAACTTCAGGCGACGGACGACCGAGAGAATCAGGTCATCCGAATTGATGACCTCGACCTGGCTGTCGACATAGCCGGTGTCGATGAGGGCGCTATTGGCGTTGCTGTCCTTGTCCAGCACCTGCGCCTGACGCGTATCCATCATGATCCGGGCATTCGCCGTGTACATGGGTTGCGCCGTGACCAGATAGACGATCACCAGGGCCAGCGCGGCGCCGGTGCACGCTGCGACGATCGGCCATTGCCGGCGCAGGACGTCGGCCACCCGCTCGAAGCTGAGGACGGCTCCGCCGAACTCGATGCCGAATCTGTGGCCCGACTGGAAATGTTCTCTGGGCTGATACATTGTCTAATTGCTGCCTCTTGATGATCGCAGATCAATTCGGAAGGGGGACGGGCTTGAACGGGTTGGCCAGCTTGGTCTTCCACTCGCCCTCGAGCAGCGCGCCGCCGCGCGCCGGTTGCGCCGGGCCCTTGGCTTGCGATTGAGCCTGGATGCCGGAGGTGTCGTCACCCGCGGCCGAATAACCTGCCTGCACGTTGAGATCGCCGATCCGCTGCACGAAGTCCTTGATCTTGCGCGCCGCGTCCGGCTTCGTGGACGTGCACCGCCCCTCGGCAATCTTCAGCGCGGCGCCGATGGCCGAACGATCGGTTGAGGCCGAGGCGGAGATCAGCGTCTGCACGGACGGCAACACCGAGGGATTGGTGGCGATATAGGTGGCGAGCCGGAATCTCAGCTTCTCCTTGTCATTGCGCAGCCGCTCCAGGAGCGAGGAGGGCGATTTGACGAACGTGTCGAGCTCGAGCTGCGAGGCACGATCCGAAAATTCGACGCACTGAGCGCGGCAGGCATCGATGCTCGACACGATCAAGGCAGAACTTGCCAAGACGATCGGTAGCCATCGTGCCCTTGCATGACGATATGTTAGTCCGCGGCCCATCCGTGTCCCTTTGCTCCCTGTTGCAATCGGAGAACACGCGAAACCTGACAGGTAACTGTGTCAAATTTTGTGCGACGCAAAAGTTGAGTTCATGTTGTCAGTGACAACGTTGCATTGCTTCTTCCACTCGGTTGCAAAATGAAGAAATACAATGCCTGAGAGATCGGCATCTTTCGCCTAGGAATGTTGCAACTTGAAAACATAACAGGCGTTTGCATGCGCTTGCATCGCAAGCCGTGGTCGCAAAACCGACACAAGTCGCCGACGAGCCTTTAGTTCCCTGCGCGAGAAAATTATCAGTGCGGCATTTGCTCCAGTGAAATCAGTGCTCCGGCGCGCTTCAATCTTGATCGCAACAGCGCCGGATTTCGCGCACACTTTGTACGCAAATGCTCGCAATCATCGCGCGCGAATTGATTTGCGCGCTGACGTGCGGTGTCTCTGGCAAAAAGTGGCGTGAACTTGGCGCTCGCATGTCCGAATGACTGCGAGCGTTGAAATTATCGTCGATCGTCATGCGTCGAATGCGAGTCCGCGATCGCAGAGATTGAACGCGCGCAAATCGTGATACACACTGCTGCGGTGCAATAGCTGGGAATGTTGATGTGACGGAGTTGGTTCATCGTGAGAAGGCGCATGTCCTGCCGCTCGACAGCATCCGGGGCGTCGCCGCGACATCGGTGGTGATTCATCATTTGCTGCTGATGCCGACCTTTCTCGCCGTGTTTCCACACAACGCGTGGATCAATTGCTCGTTCTTCAGAAGCTCCTGGCTGCTGGTCGATCTGTTCTTCGTTCTCAGTGGCATCGTCATGTCGCTCAGCTACGTCGAGAGCGACTTCGGGCGCTTTTCGCTGCGTGAGTTCATGGTGCGGCGTCTGGCGCGGGTCTATCCGCTGCACATCGTCATGCTGATGGCGAATCTGCTTTTCCGCCTCCTGCGCATCAGCTTGGTCATGGCGGGAGTCGTCGTGGCGGCGCCTGCGGCGTTCGAAGTGAACAACGCCTATTCCTTCGTTCTCAACGTCCTGCTGCTGCACTCGATGGGGTTCGTCGACTATCTCAGCTGGAATGCGCCGAGCTGGAGCATCAGCGTCGAGTTCTACACCTATCTGGTGTTTGGCCTGATCGTCCTGTTTGCCCAGCGCATGCGCTCCCTGTTGTGGTTCTACGTCCTCTGCGGCGCGCTTGCGGTGGCAAGTCTGGTCTTCATCATCTTCGTGCTCGACAAGAGGAGCCTCGGGCTTCAGACCGATTTCGGCATCCTGCGCTGCTTCGTGAGCTTCTTTCTGGGCGTGCTGACGGTCAGGATCGTCGATCGCCTGCCGGCCAAGCCGGGTCCTGCCGTTCAGGGCATGCTGCAATTCGTCGCCATGATCGCCAGCATCGTCCTGGTGTCGCTGGCGGAGACCAGCCCTGCGTCGACCTTCCTTGCGCCGGTGACGTTTGCGATCTTCCTCGGCAGCCTGCTCGCCTTTCCGGATGCGCTGCTGGTGCCGCGGATTCTCGTGGCCAAGCCGCTGGTCTGGCTCGGGAAACGTTCCTACTCGATCTATATGGTGCACGCGCTCGTGGTGCTGCTTGCCGAATATTTCGTACGGGCCGTCGGGGCAGGGCGGATCGCCGCACTCGACTCGGTCTGGGCCGGTCTGCCGGCCTCGCTGAATCTCGTGGTCTCATTGACCGCCGTGCTGGCGGTCTCCCACTTCACCTATCTCTACGTCGAAATCCCCGGCGGCAGGCTCATGCGGAACGCGCTTGGAAGCCGCTCCGATTTCTCGGCGTCCCCCGCACGGCAGACGAACTGAGCCTGATATGACGAGTCTCGCGCTGCATCGACCCCAGATGACGCTGATCAGCCTCAACATCGAGGCGATCGCGCTCGGGGCCTATCTGGTCCGCGACGCCTTCGGCGGCGTGATTCGCTATTACACCAGCATCTATCACCTGAACGCGCTTTGGTACGTGCCCGACGCCATTGCGGTTCTGTGCCTCATCCAGTTCTTCGTCCATTGCATCCTGCGCAATCGCAGCACGCTGGCCCTGCTGGTGTTGGTGCAGATCATGCTGTCGCTCGTGCTCGGCTATTTCATGCTGGGTACGGTCAACGCGGCGGTCTCATCGTTCAAGATGATGCTGCCGGTGTTCGTCGGATTCTGCTTCTGCGATTCGAGCCTCGGCTCTTACAAGAAGCTTCTGTCGGTCATCGCCGTGACCTTCTACCTGTCCGTCATCGGCGTTCTCCTGACGAAGTTCTACCTGATGCCCTGGGTGGGCTACAAATACGAGTCCTTTGGCGCGGTGCGCGAGGCCGGCCGGTTGTGGTGGGCGTATGGCGGCGACGACCAGCGCCTCATGGGGTTTGCGGCCGACAACACCATGGCTGCCTTCTTCATCCTGGTGTCGTTCGCGATCACGTCGATTCGCATGAGCACCACCTGGTGTCTGCTGCTCGGTTCGATCGCGATCTATGCCATCAAGCTGACCACGAGCAAGACGACCATGATCGTGCTCGTGCTGTACCTGATCCTGCTGGTGTTGGTGCGGATGCTGCCGGAGAGGTCGCGCTTTCCCGCGATCCGGACCATCGCGTTGTGGTCGTATGCGTCGATCTTCGTCCCGTTCTTCATGATCGTGGTTGCTTCCGGCACCGCGGCGGTGCCGCATTCGACCCTGTTCAGCATCCTCGATCGTATCAACAACAGCTGGCAGAAGCCGTTCATCTACCTGACCCAGCTCATGCCGATCGGCCTCGTGACCGGCTGTGGTGCAGGTTGCTTCAACTATCCCCAGCAGCTGTTCTCGCCGCTCGCGGCGTTTTGGGTGCCCGTCGATAATTTCTACATCGGGACCTACCTTATGTTCGGCCTCCCGTTCGTGGCATTCATGGTGATGGTGTTTCGCGCGACGTTCGGCGCGACCGACGTCTACAAGCTGACGCTGATCTTCGTCGTCAATCTGTTCACGATCACGGTGTTGAATTACGGGCCGGCGTCCGGTCTGTTGATCATCGCACTGAGCTTCAGCGAAGTGTTCTCGCGCCGTGCGGCCTCCGCACGCGCCGGCGACGCCGTACCGATCGTCATGCGGCCGCCGGTGCCGTCATTGGAAGGCTTCCGCCCGGACATGCCGGCGGCGAGCGGAAGCAGGTGAGAACGAATGATGCATAAGAGACTCGCATTCATCGATACGCTGCGCGGCATCGCCGTGTTGTCGGTCCTGGTCCAGCATGTCTTCGAGATCATCGTCGAGAAGCACCCGACGGGTGCGTTCTACTGGCCGATCCACGATGTGTTCGGCTACTACATGAACTTTGGCCGGTTCGGCGTCGTGCTGTTCTTCTTCGTCAGCGGCTTCGTCATTCCGTTCAGCTTTCCCGACAGCGCCACGCCCGTGCGCGATTTCGCGATCAGCCGCTTCTTCCGGCTCTACCCGGCCTATTGGACCTCGCTCGTGGTCGGGCTGGTGACGATGCAGCTGATGGAGTCGAAGATCTATCCGCTGGGGCAGATCGCCGCGAACGTCACGATGCTGCAGACCTTCGTGAACGTCCCGAATCTCTGGGTGTTCTACTGGACGCTTGCAATCGAGCTGTTGTTCTATGTCGGCTGCACCATCCTCTTTGCGATGGGACTGCTGAACCGGCGCTTCACGGCGGTGACGATCGTCATTGCGGCCGCGCTGGTCGGAACAAGCGCTGCGCTCCTGGTCGAGAACCGGACCGTTTCCTCGGTGATGGAGGTCGGGTTGAACCTGTCGGCGATGTTCCTGGGCAAGATCATCCGCGATACCGTCATCGGCGGAAAGCTGCGATGGACCCACGTGGCGGTCTGCACGCTGCTGTATGCGATTTTCGCCATCACCCTGTCTGATCGTCGGTTCGGCGGCGTGTATCACGAGAATTTCTTCCACAGCTATTCGATCGGATCGGCCTATGTCTGCGCGGCGCTGGTCTTCATCGGCTTTGCCGTGTTCGGCGAGAGGATGGCGTGGCGCCCGATGGCGTTCGTCGGCGTGATCAGCTACTCGGTCTACCTGATGTCGCCGTTCGTGATCGTCTTCATCCATCGTCTCGCCTGGTTCGGCGACGGTCCGCTGGGATGGTCGATCTTCCTGGCTCTGATCCTGGCGCTGTCGCTTCTCGTCAGCTGGATGACGTTCACTTTCGTGGAGAAGCCCAGCATTGCCTTTGGCCAGCGATTCCGCTCGGCGCGACGAAAGAAGGTGGTTCTCGATCCCGCGCTCAGCACGCAAGGCGCCGCCGAGTGACCAGGATTCCGCACCAGCCAGGCACGGCCTATGACGGATCGTTCGTTCCGTCCGTGCAGGGACTGCGCGGCATTGCCGCGCTCAGCGTGCTGATGGACCATTTCTACGACATGCCGAAGGGCGGCATGTACGACATTCCAGATCCCGGCTTCCTGCCTCCGCTCTGGTCGTGGCTGCAATCGGTGATCAATGTCGGCGGGCATGGTGTCGAGCTGTTCTTCATGATCAGCGGCTTCCTGATCCCGGCGAGCCTGGTGCGGCACGGGTCGCTGCCGCGCTTCTTCTTCGATCGCGTCCTGCGCATCATGCCGGTGTTCGTCGTCCTGCATCTCGCCCTGTTCGCGATCGGCCCGATTGTCGCCTACAAGTTCTTCCGCGGCATCGATCTGACCAGCTATCTCGGGATCTTCGCGGCCAATCTGTTCTTCGTGCAGGACGCGCTCGGCCTGCCCATTGCCCAGCAGAATGCCTGGACGTTGACCTATGAATGGGCATTTTACATCTGGTTCGCGGCGACGTTTTCGATGTGGCGCGGCGGGGGCAGGCTGCTGGCGGCGCCGCTGATCCTGCTGGGGATCGCGTGCCTGATGCATTGGCCCATCACGGCCTTCTTCTGCATCGGTATGCTCTACAGCGCGACCGGATTTCGCATCTCCATTCCCGGACCCGTCGGGTTGCTCGCGGGGCTCGCCTGCGGGGCCGCTCTTTATGCGAGCCTGGTGCTGCTTCATCCGTTCGTGGGACTGCTTCCCGGTTTCCTGCTGTTCGGCATGGTGCTCGCCCCGGAATCAGGCCTCGGCAAGGCTCTGAGTGCGCCGGCTCTGCAATATGTCGGCAAGATCAGTTACAGCCTCTATCTGGTGCACCCCTTCGTGCTCTTCCCCTTGCAGGTGATCGGCCTGAAGCTGGTCGCTGCCGGCGTCGATCGCTGGCTGCTGTGGGCGGCCTTCATCGGGCTCGGGCTGGTGATGTCATTGGTCGCAAGCGCGATCAGCTATGAATTGATCGAGGTCCGGCTGCGGCGCCTGCTCGACGGCGCGATCCGCGGCATGTTCTTTCGACCGCAGATCGAGCAATCGGTCTGAGGGACCGCTATCGCAGTCAACTCACGGTACGGCCGGCGAGCCTGTGATAGGAGCCCAGCAGCCCTTCCGCGATGCGATCCCAGTTCAAGATGCCCGCCGCGGTTTGTCGCGCGCCCTCGGTCAATGTCGCGGCAAGCGGCTTCGAGGTCAGCACACGTTCGAGCGCATCGGCCAGGGCAGTCGCATCGCCCGGAGGGACGAGCAGCCCGTTGACGCCGTCGGTGACAACATCGGGAATGCCGCCGGTGGCGCTGGCAACGACGGGACGAAAGTTTCCGTAAGCCGATGCAAGCACGCCGCTCTGCGTTGCATCCTTGTAGGGCAGGGCGACGACGGTGGCGGATTGAAACAGCTGGCCGGTATCCGCTGGCGAAATGTAGGCATTGATGGTCTTGACCGTCGGCATCGCCTCCATCCGCGCGCCGAGCCGCGTCATCTCGGGGCCGCGGCCTGCGACGATAGCCTCATGCGCCACGCCGCGCCGGGCCAGCATGTCGATCGCATCGATGAACACGTCCAGCCCCTTGTAGGCCCACATCCGTCCAAAGAAGAGGATCCTTGCGGATTCGGGCGCGGTCAGCGCGCCCTTCGTCGGGGGAACCATGAGCACGCCATGCATGCTGGAGACCGTCTCGCCCTTGAAGTCCGGCGATGCACGACGAAAATCGGTAATGCAACTCTCGCCATGCGTGGTGATGACCGATGCGGCTGCGCGCATGCGCCCGCGCCACGCATCCTCACGTGCCGAGGTGCCCGAGCCGCCTTCCGAATGCGGAATCGCATCGTGAACCGTCAGCACCAGCGGAATGCCGAACGGGCGAAGCAGCTGGATCAGCTTGGATGTGTAGATCTCCGGAACTTCGTGACAATGAATCACGTCCGGACGAAACGATATTATGTCCATGAAGGATGCGGGGATGCCGAACGCGCCGCCGCGGCGCAGGCTCAGGTCGCGAATGCGTGTCTCGAAGGGCGCGGCCACGGCGATGTCGTCAAGTTCCCATTGCTGGTTCGCGTCCTTGGCGTTGAGCACGAGGCGGACGTCGCAATGATGCGCCAATCCGGATGCCAGGCGATAAGAATATTCCGCAAAATGCGGTGCGTAGATCGCCACGCGCAAACGCCTGGAATTACGCAGAGAACGCCGGGCGGACGAATTCATCAAGGCATCCATTTTGCATCACATCGCAAAGGTCGATTGAAGTGTAGTCCACGATTTGAACTCACTTCCACTCTAAATCGGAATCGTGACGGCGCTCATCTGATTGCCATCACTCTGCCGTAGTGTCGCGAGCAATCACTGCTCCATCGTGATCGGAGACGGTGACGACGTGGCAGCACCGTGTGCCCAATCGTCTAGTCTGCGATTGTGGTTGGATTTGTCGGAATTGGGTCGAATTGTTGATGAACGTCTCGCAGGGCAAGCAACATCAGGTCGTGGTGGCTCTGTTCTGGTCGCTTGCCCAGAATTGGGGCGGCCGGGTGCTGTCATTCGTCCTGTTCCTGGTTTTGGCCCGGCTGCTCAGCCCTGCGGATTTCGGTCTCGCTGCGCTGGTTGCCTTCATCCTGTTGCTGCTCAGCTCGATCGCGGAATTCGGCTTCGGTGATGCGCTGATCCAGCGACGCACGCTCGAGCCCGCCGACGTGACGCTGCCCTTTTTCTGCTCATTCGCAGCCTCTGTGCTCCTCGCCGTCCTGATTGCGCTGTTGGCGACGCATATCGAGCATTGGCTGGACGTGAAGGGTCTTGCGCCGCTGCTCACGGCCGCAAGCCTCTCCCTTCCGATCGGGACTGCGACGCTGTTCCAGGAGGCGCTCTACAAGCGCCAGATGGATTTTCGCGTGCTTGCGGTCAGGACCATGGTGGCGACCGCCATCTCCGGCATCGTCGGCATCGCCTGCGCCTATGCCGGTTTCGGCGCTCTCAGCCTCGTGATCCAGGTGGTCGTCCAGAGTGCGATCAGCGGCTTGTGGCTCTGGAGCCAGCCGCGATGGCTGCCGATGCGCGGCTACGATCGCAAGAGCTTTCGCGAGCTCTCCGGCTACAGCATCCACGTCGTGCTGAACAGGCTGCTGGACTTCGCCATCGTGCGGACGATCGACATGATCATCCTGTCACTGTACGGCGTCGCGGCGCTCGGCATCTACACGGTCGGAGCGAGGGTCTACCTCATCCTGATGCAGTTGCTCACCCAGGCGGTCATGGACGTCGCGCTGAGCGCATTGTCCAAGATCGCACATGAGCGGGACCGCATCGCCGGGGCCTACTTGCGCAGCGTCAGCCTCGGTGCGCTGATCGGATCGCCGGTCTTCGTGCTGCTGGCGGCGATCGCGCCGGAGTTCTCCCTGCTGCTGTTCGGCGCGAAGTGGAGCGGCAGTGAAGCGGTGATGCAGCCGCTGATGCTGATCGGCGCGGTCCAGACCGTGCAATTCGTCAACAGCGCCTATTTTGGCGCGCTGGGCAAGCCCAACTACGTCTTCCTGCTCAACATCCTCAAATTCTGCACGGTCGTGCCGGCCATGTTCCTGCTGCCGTCGCGCGACATCGGCCAGCTGGCCACGATCTTCGCATTCTCGCAACTGGTGGTGACGCCCGCGACCTTCGCGCTGGCGCTCCGCTTGCTGGGCCTCAGCTGGCGCCAGTTTCTGCGCCCCATTGCAGGCTGCCTTTGCGCCATCGTTCTCGCCTACGGCGCGGTCGTGCTGTGCCGGGAGGCGACGCCGGGCATGAACCCTTATTTGCGGATCGGACTGCTGTCGTCCTGCTTCGGCGTGACCTATCTGACGGGCCTTCTGCTGTTCTGGCGCAAGCAGGTCCTTTCCCTGATTGATTTCGTCATGAAGCGCGGTGCGACCGCCTGATGAAGACGAGGAGGATATCGTGAAGCAGTTGATCCCTGTTCCCGTACGCAGGCAGCTCCGAGGCTGGCTCAACAGTGCGAAGAACACGCCGCTGGCGCTCGATCTGCTCGAGCTGCGCAGGTGGCAAATCGCGCGCAAGGACGTCGGCGTCAACGGCGCACCGCGCAACAATCCGCGCCGGCTGGTCGTGTTGCCGTCCGATCCCTGGAGCGTTCATCAGTCGCGCGGCGACGAGGCCATGATCGAAGCCGCCACCGGCGAGATGAAGCGTGCCTATCCGGATCTCGAGGTCTACATCGTCACCGCGACCCCGGCGGCCAGCGAGGACGTGCGCGCGATGGGCTTCAAGCCGCTCGAGCTCTGGCGACAGCCGTTCTCCTACGAGACGGTGGCGCAGGAGCTGTCGCTCACGCGGCCGGATTTCGGGCTGGTGCTCGGCGCCGACGTGCTCGACGGCTACTATTCTCCGGTCGATGCCGCACGCATGCTGCTGGTTGCAGACTTGATGGCTGCGTTCGGCGCCAAGGTCAGCGTGCTCGGCTTCAGCTTCAACTCGCGTCCGGCGAAGGCGCTGCGGGAGGTGTTCCGCCTGCTGGACCCGGGCGTGGTCCTGAACCTGCGCGATGCGATATCCCTGCAGCGGTTCGACGATTTCGCCCGCAAGCGTGCTCATCTCGTCGCCGACGCGGCGTTCATGCTGACGCCGCAGCCGGATACGGCCGCCGTGAAGCGGATCGCGGCCGCGATCGCCGAGCAGCGCGCGCAGGGCCGCAAGGTCTTCGTCTTCAACATCCACCCGATGCTGTTCAAGAAGCCGGAGCCGGCCAAGCTGCGGCAGATGATCGGGCTTGCGGCCGGCGCCATGGAGCGGCTGTCGCGCGAGCACAATGCGAGCTGGGTGCTGCTGGCGCACGATTACCGTCCCGAGATCGCTGACGACAACTGCCTGCGACCGCTCGCCGAGCGTCTCGAGCCCCTGCTGGGCGAATGCGTGCATCATGTCGACCAGCCTCTTTCGGCTGGCGCGATCAAGGCCGTTGTCGGTCTGGTCGACGGCGTGATCACTGGCCGCATGCATCTGGCGATCGCGGCGCTGGGGCAGGGGACGCCCGTTGCGGCGATCACCTATCAGGACAAGTTCCAGGGCCTGTTCGCGCATTTCGGCGTCAGCGAGTCCCTCTTGCTGTCGCCGTCGCAGTTCCTCCTCGGTGACAGCTTCGAGGAGTTTCTGCTGCACTTCCTCGGTACGCACGAATCCGTCGGCGCACAGGTCCGCCAGGCGCTGCCCGGTGTCATGGACTTGTCCCGCGCCAACATCGCGCCCCTGTTGGGCGAGAGCGCGATGCGGATCGTGCCGGAGGCCGGCGGCAAGGTCGCCTGAGATCGTCTCAGATCATCGGCAGAGCGGTCAGTTGACCGCCCGCTCGGTGTTGTCGAATCGCATCGGTGTCTCGGCGGCGGCCTTGATCGTCCGCGAGGACGGCGCAGCGGCATCCGCCCAGCGGTTGATCAGACGCCGCGCCGGATTCTCGAAATAGGCGTAGGTGCGGTCCGCGACGATGGTGAGGACCGCGCAACACGCCAGCGCGTACAGGCCGAACTGATCGGGGCGCAAGCCGAGCCAGCTCCACAGCGGCTTGAACACGGCGATGAGGATGGCGTCGTGCAGCATGTAGATCGCATATGAGGTGTTGCCGAGCCGGCCGAGCAGGCGGGCGCCCGGAAACGCCTTGAAGGCGCTTTCGCCGACCGCCGTGAGCAGGATCGCGCAGGAGAACAGCACAATCGCCAGATCCGGCTTGGCGAAGACGTTGAGGACGAGCACGGAGAGGCCGAACAGGCCGATGCCGGCGACGATCATCCGCTTGTGCCGGTAAGGATGCGACATCCGGAAGAGAATCGCGAGCAGGATGCCGTTCAGGAAGCTCGGCAGCGCGCGCAGCATCCCATAGTCGAAATTGGCACCGTACATCTGCGACCGCTCCTGCCAGATCGGCAGATGGCCGTGGGCCAGCAGCAGGTAAAGCGCTGCCACGATGACGCCGAGCACGACCGGCTGGACCTTGCGCGCAAGGAGCATCAGGAGCGGAAAGATCAGATAGCAGAAGAACTCGGCGCTGATCGACCAGGACGGCGAGTTGAAGCTGAGATGGTCGGTGACGCCCCAAGCCTGGAGCAGCAGCAAATTGTAGACGAAGTCCAGCGAGGTCGAGCGTGCGGTGCGTTCCAGCCCGGCGCCGATCAGCGCCACGAAGACGAGCAGGCTCAAGAGGTGCAGCGGATAGATGCGCGCGATGCGCCGGATCATGAAGCGGGAATAGGCGGCCACGCCGCGCGCGTCGGACGGATAGGAATAGGAGATCACGAAGCCGGACAGGATGAAGAACATGTCCACGAACAGGCCATAGGACCCGTTCCACGCCGGCGAAATGCCGGTGTCGATCAGCTTCAGGTGGAAGATGAAGACCCCGAGCGCGGCGACGAAGCGGTAGAAATCGAGAACGACAAAACGTCTTGCTTCACTGGCGTCCATCGGGCCTCGGAGTCCTTGCGCGGTTCGTCTCTGTTCTAGAGGCGAATTGTGACGCAAGTTCGCAAGCGCGTGGGCGATGCGGCGCAATCGCGGCGGTCCGTCCGAATTCATGGGCTCATTCAATTGCGTATGGCAGCCAGGTTCCCGCTCATCAATGAGGCAGGCGCCCAACAAACGAACGGGGCCGGGACCCTGCATGGTCCCGGCCCCGGCTATGCTGGCGCGCGTCTGAGCAGCAAATCCTCAGACGAACACGAAGTCGTGGCTCGTCAGGCTGGAGACATAGACGTTCTTCAGCAGGATCGAGTCATTGGCCGAGAACGTGATCAGCGCATTCGTGCCGGATTGCGTGATCTGCAGGTGGCTGTAGTCAGCGGCGAGCAGCTTGGAGATCTGAACCACGTCGTGCGTCGTGCCATCGCCGGCCTGGAAGTTGAGGATCTGGTCCTGGCCATGGTCGTAAGCCACCGTCGTCGAGTTCGGCGCGGCCGAGAACACGTCGTTGCCCGCTCCGCCCTGGATCGTGACGCCGCTGGCGACGGCCGTGACGTTGTGGCTGCCGTCGGTCTTGGTCTGGTCGAAGAACTGCAGCGCGTTGGCGCTGTTGTAGTTTTCGTGCTGGGTGGTGCCGGCCTGTCCGTTGAAGTTGAACAGGAAGACGTCCTTGGAGCCGTCGGTGTTGTTGGCGATCTCCTGGGTCTTGGTGCCGGCGCTGTCATAGATATCGGTGAGCTTGCTGCCGTCGGCATGGATGACCTGGGTGTAGTCCAGCGTGCCGTCGGCATGGGTCCGGGTGAGCTCAAGCAGCTTGCCCGCGGCATCGAGGTGCTGATGCTGGGTGGTGTAGGACTGCCCGGTGACGTTGTAGTTCCAATTGTCCGACGTGCCGTCGGCATTCTTGATGTAGGCCGCGGTCTTCACACCGCCCGTGTAGACGGTCGTGGAGTTGTAGCCATCGCTCTTGGTCGTCACCTCGCTGGTGATGATACCGTTGGCGTCGTACCAGTCGGAAGTCTTGGTGCCGTCGGCGCTCTGCGTCAGCGTGAAAGCCAGGCTGTCGTCGGCGTGGGTGCGCACGATGTGGGTGAGGAAGCCGGTCGTATCGTAGGTGTCGTGCTCGTTGGTGTAGGTCTGGCCGACCACGTTGAACTGGAAGACGTCCTTCGACCCGTCGGCGTGGTAGTCGGTCTCCGTCTTCTTGACGCCTGATGCATCGTAGTTGGTGACCACGCTGCTGCCGTCGCTGTTGATGACCTGGGTGTAGTCGAGCGAGTTGTCCGCATGCCAGCGGGTCACCTCCGTCGTCCGGCCTGAGGGGTCGAGGTGCTGATACTGCGTGGTGTAGCTCTGGCCGGTGATGTTGTAGCTGTAATTGTCGTGGCTCTGGTCGGCATTGGTGATGTAGGCCGCCGTCTTCACGCCGTTGGTGTAGACCGTGGTCGAGTTGTAGCCGCTCGGCTTCTGGAACACCTCGCTGGTGAGGACGCCGCTGGCGTCGTACCAGTCGGTGGTCTTGGTCCCGTCCGCGCTCTGCACCAGCTTGAACGCCATGCTGCCGTCGGCGTGCTTGCGGATCAGCGTGGTGAGGAATCCGGTCGCATCGTAGATATCGTGCTCGGTCGTGTAGTCCTGGCCGGTGATGTTGAACAGGAAGACGTCCTTGCTGCCGTCGGCATGGAAGTCGCTTTCCTTGGTCCGCGTCCCCGCGGCATCGTAATTGGTGACGACGCTGCTGCCGTCGCTGTTGATCACCTGGGTATAGTCGAGCCTGCCGTCGGCGTGCTTGCGCGTGACTGCGGTGACCTTGCCCGTGGGATCGACGTGCTGGATCAGCGTGGTGTAGCTCTGGCCGGTGATCCCGTAGGCAGTATTATCCTGGCTGCCGTCGGCGTTCTTCACATAGGCGTTGGTCTTGACGCCGTTGCTGTAGAGCGTTGTCGAGCTGTAACCGTCGGCCTTCTGGATCACCTCGCTGGTGAGGCTGCCGGCGGCATTGTACCAGTCGGTCGTCTTGGTGCCGTCGGTCGTCTGAGTGAGCTTGAAGGCGAGGCTGCCGTCGGCGTGCAGGCGCGTCAGGCCGGTGAGAAAGCCGGTGGTGTTGTAGACGTCGTGTTCGGTGGTGTAGGTCTGGCCCGTGATGTTGTAGGTCCAGACGTCCTTGCTGTGATCGGCGTGATACGCGGTCTCGACAAGCTTGACGCCGGTGGCGCTATAGGTGGTGATCACGCTGCTGCCGTCGCTGTTGTAGACCTGCGTCGAGTCCAGCGAGCCGTCGGCATGGCTGCGGGTCACCGAGGTGACCTTTCCGGAGGCGTCGAGATGCTGCACCTGGGTGGTGAAGCTCTTGCCCGTGATGCCGTAGGTGTAATTGTCCTGCGAACCGTCGGCGTTCTTGACGTAGGCGGCGGTCTTCACGCCGTTCGTATAGAGCGTCGTGGAGTAATAGCCGTCGGACTTCTGGACGACTTCGCTCAGAAGGGTGCCGGCCGTGTTGTAGGTGTCGGTGGTCCGCGTTGCGTCGGTGCCGACGTGAACGGACTTCGTCTTCACGCCATTGGTGTAGCTGATCAGGTCCTGGGAGCCGTCGGTGTCGGCGATGGTGGTCGAGGTCGGCTGCCCGCTGGAATTCAGGCCGGTATCGGACTTCGAGAGCAGCTTGCCGGTCGAATCGTAGGTCTTGGTGTTGATCCAGGTCGCGGCCGAGTTCGTCACCGAGAAGGAGTAGCCGCCCTGGATCTTGGCGAGGGCGCTACCGTAATGGGCGATCATGTAGTCCATGGTCGCCTTGGAGGCGACCGGCAGGACGTGCGAGTCGGTCAGCGTGATGGTCTGCAGCGCCGTCGAGGTGGTGAGGTCGGACAGTTGCGGCACGATCTCGGCGGCCGTTCCGCTGACGGTGGTACGGGTGTCCGGCGGTGTCGAAGAGGTTGGGGGCGCATCGATCTCGATGATCAGCGGATGGTCGCTGACCGGAATCGTGATCGTGCTGACGTCGGTGTAGCTGGCGATCGCCGTGGTTCCCGTCAGCGTGTCATAGACCTTCACCGAATGATGGACGCCGCCGAGGTTCACCGTGACGGTCTGGGCCGTATTGGACACCTCGGTGTCGGTCGAATCGTTCCAGAGCTTCGGCTCCGCCCACACCACGAGCTCATAGGCGCCGTTGCTCTTGCCGAGCACCATGCTGCTGCCGGTGGCCGGCATGTTGCTCAGCGTGTAGTTCAGCGGATCAGTCGGCTGCAGGCCGCCCGTGCCGTCGTCGGCCAGAATGGTGGTCAGGTTGTGGATCGCCGTCGCGGCGAGCTTCGGCGTTCCGTCGGAATTGAACAGTCCGAAATTCGCTTCGGGATTGGTATTGCTGGCGGCGGAGTCGCGATCGAACAGCTCGTAAAGATAGGTCGCGCTGACGCCGGCCTTGTAGGCATCCACCAGCGTGTTCAGGATCGATTTGGCCTGCACCGTTTCGTTGACGCCGAGATATTGGGTATTGGCCTGAGTGGTGTAGCCGGTCTCGGTGATGACGACGGGCTTGCCCGGGGCCGCGGTCATGACGGCGCTCAGCGTTGCCGCAATCGAGCTGCTGGTCGTCAGGCTGGTGCTGACATAGGCATGGGCGTTGGCGTAATCGACCGAGCCCGACATATTGCCGAGCTGGCTGTAGCCTTGCGGGTCGTTGTAGGCCAATGACAGATTGTAGACGGGGATGCTGCCGAGCGTGGCGTTGGCGTTGACAGCCTGATAGAGCGCGCTCTGGAACTGGGCCGCGGCAGTGAGGCTCGAGCTACCATTATAGCTGAAGGGCTGGTGGTTCGCTTCGTTGAGCCCTTCGATGGCGCTGATGCTGCCCGGATGGCTCGTCGCGAACTTCTGCAGCGAGGCGATGTAGTTCTGTAGCCCGGTCGTGCCGGTCTGGGGCAGCGCGGACGACACCAGGAAGTCGAACTTGTAGCCGGCGGCGGCAAGACCGTCGACGACGGGTTGCGCAGCCGGGCTGGTCCCCATCGCGTCGCGCAGGTGGGTGACGCCGAGATACTTGAGGTCGTCGACCATCAGCGCGAGATTGTTGTAGCCGGTCCATCCGAAGCCGGCATGCGTGTTGACGCCAATGGAGTTGATGAAGCCGCTGGCGGACAGGATGGTCTGGTCTGACATTGCACACTCGAATTTCAACGCGAACGAAATTGCTCGCAGGATTTGCGTTCAAGCTTCTCTGTCGAGTGTGAATTTCAGATAAAAATCGAAGCTACAAATCGCGAGCGAAACGAGGTTCCTTGTGCAGGAACAGACGCGCTCGGTTGCAGCGGAATAGGAACGCAATGCCGGGCCAGCATGGCGTGAGGAAGGCGCTTTCGAGATATTCTCGACTTGCGCTGCTGAATGTATGCGCAGGTTGCGCGGACTTGCATTCGTCTGTCGGTTGTCGAAGAGCGCGATGCGTCGCCCCGTGTCCACCGTTCGGAGTATCTTGGTCTCTTCGCTCGTGCAGTCCACTCGCTCTTTTGCACGGGAAGTTCGCAGATGCCGCTTCCATGGGCGGTTAAGTCAATGGATGTACAGCTCTTGGTTGTGTGTGCTTATGAATGAAGCAGGCGCTCGTAGCTGAGGATGGCCGGCACGAGAGAGTTCCGCGCTGGAACCGACGCCTTGTCACAAACTGCCGATGCGACGAATCAACCGCGGCGGGCGAGCATCAGAAAGTCTCCGCGCCATCCGATGATCGCCGTTGCGATCGCGGCGAGCACGATCTTGCCGGCGAGCCACGTCGCGGGCTCCGTCGGCATCGCGCCGAGCGAACCGATCAGGATTGCGGCCAGAAAGGCCTGCATGACCAGGGGCCAGCGCGGAAAAGCCTCGAACCGCAGGGTCGGACCGAGTGCGACCAGGATGGTGGCGAGCGTGGCGGCCGCGGCACAACCGACTGCCCCTCGGGGCGAGACGCCGAGCGACGTCGCGACCAGCGCGAAGCAGACGACGAGGGCAAGCTGGCCGGCTGCGACGACGACGAGCCTGGTCGCCAGCTTCTCGAGGTGGGGGACGACCGCGATCGTCGCCTGCAAATGGGTGTGCAGGAAGTAAAACGCGGCAACGGTTGGCGCCGTCTCCAGGAAGCCGTCCAGGCTCGCCTGCGGCACCAGGATACGGGCTGCATCCGGAATGAACCCGATCAGCCCGCCGAGCAGCACGAGGGTCGTGCAGATCATGAATTCGAACATCCGCCGCGCCGATTGAGCCGATTGCGCGCTGCTGCCGTTTTCGAAGTCGTTGACAACCTCGGGATAGCTCACGGTGTGGATCGCGGCATTGAGCACCCAGAAAGGACGTTGCAGGAGATCGAGAGCGATGGAAAATCCGGCCCCCGCTCCGGTCGCACCCAGCCGGCCGATGACGATGACACGGAGCAGCACCGGCACCGACAAATGAATGACGGATGCGCCCGCGGCCAGCATGCCGTAGCGGGAGAAGTCCTTCCAATCGGCCAGCATCGTCTGGAACGAGGTACGCTCCATCGGTGTGCGATAAGCGGCGAGGCCGGCAAGAAGGCCAAGAGCGTGGCCCGTCGCAATGCCCAGCAGCGTCGCCTCGGCCGTTCCCGAGATCACGCCTCCTGCAACGGCTCCGGCGAGGAGGGCGGTGGCGCGCAATGCAAGAAGAGAGGACGCGATGCCGAGCCGGTCGGATAGACGCACCGACAGGAAATAGAGGTCCGTCAGGCCCTGCAGGACGGAGATGCCGAGGCCCAGCGCGATGATCCCCCTCGGGAGCGCGCTGGCCAGCGACGCGCAACTTCCGACCACGACGAGCACGGCCGCACTCGACAGGCCGGCTGCAAAGAGCGACCACCTCAGCCGGGCGGTGTCGTTCTCCCTGGCTGCCGCCAGAAAGCGCAGTCCGGCGAGCTGCAGCCACTCGAACATCAGGACGCAAAGGAGTTGGCTCGAGGCCAGCGCGAGGGAGAAGTTGGTGTAGTCGGCGGCGGGCAGCAGATGGCTGATCGCGAAGATCAGGATGATCGCCGCGGCGCTCTGATAGACGTAGCCCGCCATCGCGAGGAGGCGTGTCATGGCCGGCGTGTCATCGCGGAATGAGGCGCTCCTTGCCGACCGTCCGTCCCTGTGGCGCCTCGCTCGTTGCCGCGCGCATGCGCGACATCCGCTGCTCGCGCAATTGCTCGTACAGGTTTTTGTACGAGGACAGCACGTCGGCAAAGATCCACTTGTTGGTGTCGGCGACGAGGCGCCGGCTGATCTCGTCGATCTTGTGCGGATCGGACGCGACCGCCAGCATGCTCTTGGCCAGGGATTGCGGATCGGCTTCGGTCAGCCAGCCCGTCACGCCGTGCTCGATGACCTCGGGCATGCCACCAAAGCGCGTTCCGAGCAATGGCCGGCCGGCCGCCTTGGCATCTGCGACGACGAGGGGGCCGGGGTCGTGCCAGATGGAGGGGGCGACCACGACGTCGACCTGCTTGTAGAAATCGTCCGGTGCGACGAAGCCCATGAACTCGATGCGCGCATCGGGCGCCAGCGTCCTGAGCCGTCGCTGTTCCTCGTCGCTGACCCGGCCGGCGATCATCATGCGGATGCGATCCCGGGGCAGCAGCGCCAGGGCCCGCATCAGGTTCTCGATGCCTTTTTCCTCCGTGAGGCGGCCGATGAATCCGAACGTCACCTCGGTGGTGCAGATCGGACGCGGATAGGGCGCATGCGGCGGCTCGGTCGAGGCGTTGCGGATCACGGTGCGGATCGGCGTCTCCGAGAACATGCCCATGTCGGTGTGAATGGACAGAACGCGCTCGCTGACGCCGACCACGGCGCTGAGCCAGTGCGTGGCACGCTTGCGATGGAAGGTCAGGATGTTGCAGCTCGTGCAGGTGCGCTCGCAGGAGCACCCCTTGTCGAAGCGCGAGCAGCGCGGGCAGGTCAGATAATAGTCATGGAGCGTGTGGAGCACGGGAACGCCGAGCTGCGCGGCCACGCGCCAGATCGCGGTGGTGAGGCCGGAGAGGTTGTTGGAGTGCAGCACGTCGGGCTTGAAAGCCCGGATGCGCTCGGCGATCAGGGGGGCCTGCATCTGCCAGTCGTCGATCGCGTGCCACATGCTGCGCAGTGCGACGTTCTTCTGCTCGGTGAAGGGCCGATAGATGTTTTGCACCGGCGCGGAATAGACGTTGATGCCGTCGCAGGTCTCCAGGGCTTGCCCTGGGACGGATTCGGCCCGGATCACTTCCACCTCGTCACCGCGCTGCGCCAGCCCTTCGGCGAAACGGCGGGCGAAGATCTCCGCGCCGCCGACGATCTTTGGGGCCTGAGGCGTCGGGTAAAGCGTGGACGTCAAAAGAACTTTCATCGCGTCAACCTCATGTCTGCAAAAAAAGCCTCTACCGCGCCGGCCTGATCTCCAGGGCGGGAACGGCACTGTCATTGGCTGCAATCAGAACCGGGGTGCTCGAGACGGGAATCCAGACCCCGGACGCGGGCTTGGCCGCTTGGTCGCACGGCATCGCAAAGCTTGCGCCTTGTTGATCGCCCTTGAGCCGGATTTCATAGCGTCGGTCTGGAGTCTCGGACCAGACCGCAAGTCTGCTCCCCGAAGCCGTGGTGGCATTGATCGACACGACGCCGCTGGCGAGCTCGCGCCGCTCGGCGCTCAGGCTGGAGCGAATGAAGGCCCAGGCGCCCTGGGCGGCACAGGCGACCGGCTTCGGCGAATTGTCGAAACGATAGAGTCCGAAATTGTCCTCCAGCTCCGATGGATTCTTGCCGCTGTCCTTGAGCTCGTAGAGCCACATGCCCTTGAGCCAGCGTGTCGCGGTCGACGCCCACAGGATGAGTTGCGCCGTATTGTCGGCCTGGGCCTGTTCGTTGACGCCGCATTTGTTGCTGGCGGTGGTCCAGCCCGTCTCCGTGACATAGATCGGGTAGTCCGGGTTTCCGCTCGCCTGGCCGACGAGGCGGTGAAACGCCGTGAGTCGGTCGATGATCTCGGCCGAGGTGCGTTTGCTCGGGCCCATGCAGAAATTGTAGAGGTGGATCGATGCGCCATCCGCATATTGAAGGATGCCGGTGCGCAGCATCTTCTCCGTCCAGGTCCAACCCGGATCGTCGCCGAGCGCGCCGACCAGGAACGGCGCATTCGGGGCAACCCGTTTGACCGCCGGCCGCGCAGCTTGGGCAAGCGCCAGATAGTTCTCAGGCGAGAACGCGGCATCCTTCTTCGATGCCAGATTCCATTCGTTCCAGAGCTCGAAGAGTGGATGCTGCGCCACCACCGATTGCGCCGCCGCCGCAGCGTAGTCGGCAAACCGCTGCCGCGCCTCGTCGGTGGTCGGTGGCGAGGAATTCGGAACCAGATGATGACCGAACGCCAGGATTAGCAGCGGGCGCGCGACGCCTGACTTGACCTGCGTTTCGAGCCTCCCCAGCCGGGGCGTGAACCCCATCCGGCGTCCCCCGACCTCGAAGTCGGACCACGGAAAATCGTCGCGGAAGGCGTTGAGGCCGAGTTGCTTGATCTGCGCGACGTTCTCCGCAGGCACGTATCCGCGTGCGCTCACCGGCCCGCCCAGCCCCTGATGGGTGCCGACACCCAGCAGGAAGCGGGCATCGAGCGGCTGAGCGCAGGCGGGCACCGCCAGGGCAATCGACGTGATGAGGCCCGCGAGACGGAGGAGATTGCCGCGAACCAAGGTGCGTGAGCGTCTCTCCATCAGAAATTCTTGGAGAGATCCGATTGCAGCGCTGCCTTCGTTGCGACCGGTGCCTTGTCGTCCTGCACAAGCTCGAGATAGACCTGCTGCAGCTGGCCATGCGTCTTCTGGACGTCATAGAGCTGCTTGAACCGGTCGTAGCCGCGCTGCCCCAACACCTTGAGATCGAAATCGAGCGCGCGCCGAAAGCCGTCCACGAGCGGCTGAACGGCGACGGGCTCGCAAAGCACGCCGGTGACGCCGTCGACGACGATCTCGGGCAGGGCGCCACTGCGGAACGCCAGGATGGGCTTGGCCGCACGCATCGCTTCCAGCGCGACGAGGCCGAAGGCCTCCCATCGCGACGGAATCACGACGAGATCGGCAGCTTCCAGCTGGGTCTCGATGGTCGGGCGGTCGAGCCAGCCCAGCAGGGACACGTTGGGCGGGACGCTCGGACCTTCGTATTTGTTGACGACGGAGGCACCGATCATGCGGATATCAAGCACATCCTCGAGCGCGCGCGCGGCCTCCATCAGGAGATCGAATCCCTTCTGGCGGTCCAGGCGCCCGATGAACAGGACCTTGACCTTGTCGGAGGTCCAGTCCGCGGCGACGGGCTGCGGCGAGCGCGTCTTCGAGATGCCGTTGTGAACGAGGGTGAGGCGGTCGGCCGGAATTCCCGCGCGAACCGCTTCGTTGAACTCGTCGCCGGAGATGCAGATGATTCGATCCGACGTGCGCGCGAGAAGATTCTCCGCCGCCTTCGTCACCACATGACTGAGACGGCCGGTCTCGCGCGAGAATGCCCAGCCGTGCGGGCAATAGACCACGCGCGGTCCGTCCGAGCGGGCCGCAAGCGCGGGGCGGAGCACGAGGCCCGCAAACGAGGAATGCAAATGCACGACATCGGGACGGAAGGCATCGAGCGCCTGCATGCTCGCACGCAGCATCTGGAATAGGCCGGCGATGCTGCGGCCGGGCCGTTCGAACGTCGTAATCTGGCTGTCATCGATTCCAGGGAGATCGCGACGATGATCCGAGGGCACGACGTAGTGCACGTTCTCCGCGCCGAAGCTTGCCTGCTGCTGTGGATGCAACTCGTTCAGGTAGCTCGCAATCCCGCCCCGAATCGTCTCGGCGACGTGCAGCACTTTCATCGGTTGCCTTGCATAGAGCTGCGTCGGAGAGCCGGACATCGTGTATCCCTGTTCTGATTTCGCTAGTGCGAAACACAGTTCCCCGAATACGTAGCGATAATGGGGCAGCGATGTGGTGATGTTGCGCCAAGCTCTTTGCGCGCACGATTGTCACGAAAACATCTTGTGGAACCACGTGCAGATGCGCGAGTTGCAGCCAGTTGCAAATTGTTTGTGCGAAAACCGATGCGCGCGATGGGCGAAGCGCGTCGAACTTCAAGCAGCGCTGGCAATGTCCGCTGCCGGCGCGAGATGGTCGAGCAACGACTTTGCCGACTTCTGCCACGAAAAGAACGCAACACGCTCCTGCTGCCGTCGGCGTTCCTGATCGGAGATGGCGCCGATTGCCAGTCTTTCGAGCATGAGTTGCTTCAACGCTTCGGCATCATTGGCGCTAAAATACGCAGCCGCGTCGGCGCACGTCTCCACGACGGCGTCGGCCGTCGAGGCGATGACCGGGCAACCGAAGATCATGGCTTCGAGCGGCGGCACGCCAAAGCCCTCATAGAGCGAGGGAAACACGAATGCCGACGCATGCGCATAGAGCGCGGCAATCTCGCTGTCCGTCAAACGTCCGGCCAGCAACAGGCCGGAAGCCCCGTCGCCCGAATTGTCCTGAAACACCTTGCTGTTATCTCCTCCGACGATGACCAGCGGCACGTCGGCCCGATCGAGCAACTGGACCGCGCGGATCGCGACGGAGAGATTCTTGTTCTTGGTCCTCGAGCCCACGTAGAGAAAGAATTTCTGCGGCTGAACCCCAAGTCTGGCAACGATGCCGGGATCGGGCTTCGTCCTGGCGAAGTGTTCTGCGCTGTTGGGAAACACCGGGATCGCATTTGCCGGCAGATTGAGCACCTCGGCAAGCTCATTGCGCGAAAAGGCCGACACGGTTGCGATCCTTCCGTGTCGGGCGAGCAGCCGGCCCATCGTTCGGTGAACTGCCAGATAGCGCCAGTTGAAGAAGTCGGGCCTGCGAAAGACCTGTGCGTCGTGGATCACGACAATGTGGTCGCGATGGAACACCGGGCCGGCATTGGCCAGGCTGATCAGGCGGCCTCCTGCAGCGGCGCGCGCCAGATCGATTTGATCCCAGGCGTGCCCGCGCAAGCGACCGACGGTGCGAATTTTGATTCGCTCGAGATGAAGGTCTTCGCTTGCATCCACGGGCGTCAGCAGCTGCCAGTCCGCGTTCCGCAAGCTGGCAGGCGTTTGCTCCGAGGCCAAGAGCACGTCGATCGCCTTGACGATTTCAGCGGCATAACGCTGAACGCCGGTGAGCTTTTGCGACAGAAAGCGGCCGTTGATGAAGAATTTCAATTGGCTACCACGATGGTTGAACGAAGTCCGGACCGGTCCTGCGGGACGCAGGCAGTGGACGGGGTGCAAGGGAGCAACTGTTTGGGTACGGAAATATGACGCGGCCCTGCACGGGGGAGACGCTCCATCTGCATGGCTGGCGCCGCCTTGCTGCGTGCGGGGGCGCGGTGTAGATCTCGGCCATGAGTGACGATACCCACACGCTCCGCGGCGGCTCCCTCACTGCGACCATCAAGGCGCACGGCGCCGAGCTGTGCTCGCTCAAGGACGACGTCACCGAATTCGTCTGGCAGGCGGGGGCGGAATGGCCGCGCCATGCGCCGTTGCTGTTTCCGATCGTCGGGCGTCTCGCCGGAGACGAATTGCGGCACCGGGGCAAGACCTACCGGATGACCCAGCACGGCTTTGCGCGCGACAGCCGCTTTGCGTGGACAGAACGCGGCGAGCGTCGCTGCGCGCTGGTGCTCGAAGACAACGAGACGACGCGTGCGCTCTATCCGTTCGCGTTCCGGCTGACCGCGATCTATGCGCTCGACGATGCCGGCCTCGATCTGACGCTCGTGATCGCCAACACCGGCAAGGAGACGTTACCGGCTTCGATCGGTGGTCATCCCGCGTTCAACTGGCCGCTCCAGCCGGGACTTGCCAAGGAGAGCTACGCGCTGACCTTTGCGAGCGCGGAGCAGTCTCCCGTCCGCCGCCTCGATGGCGGATTGCTGCGCGCGGCAGCGGAGCCGAGCCCGGTGAAAGGCAGCGTGCTCGCCTTGTCCGAATCCCTGTTCGCCGACGACGCCGTCATCTTCGACAAGATCGAGAGCAATGCCGTCCGCTATGCCGCGGCCACCGGCCCCTGGCTCAAGATGTCCTGGCGCGGCTTTCGCGAACTCGGTGTCTGGTCGAAACCGTCGGGCGCGCCATTCCTCTGCATCGAGCCCTGGCGCGGCTATGCCAGTCCAGCCGGCTTCGACGGCGAGTTCAGCGACAAGCCGGGCCTCATGCACATCGCAGCGGGTACGGAAGAGCAGCTGTCGTTCCGGATCGAGGTCGGACCGTCCTGAACGCGAAGGCGGGCTGATCGAAGGTCCTCAAACCTCGATCCGCGTGAGATCCTCGCCCATCACGACAGGACCCGCATAGTCTTTCCTGACATCCGCGAGCAGCGCGTCCAGCATGGCATCGTCGGCGCGCGGGCGATGATGGGTCAGCGCGAGCTTCCCGACGCCGGCCTTGGCCGCGACCTTCCCGACGGTGTCGCCGCAGGCGATCGTGAATTTCGCGAGGCGGCGGAGGTGCTCGTTGGTGATCTCCGGTGTCGCGAGGAAGCAGCATTGCACGAGCAGGTCGGCTCCCTGCGCCAGCCGCTCGAGCCCGGCGCAAGGGACCGTGTCGCCGGAAATAGCAATCACCTTGCCTTCAGCTTCGAAGCGGTAGCCGAGGCACATCCATCGCGCCAGGAAGGCCGGTGGCATGTCGAGGCCGTCGCCATGCGAGACCAGCTCGGCGCTGATCTTCCAGCGTCCGGTGTCCATAACGGGCCCCGGCATGATGTCGGTTGCGACGACGGGCTTCCAACCGCCGAAGCTCGGCTCGCCCTTGTCGCGCCAGGTGATGTCCTTGTCGTAGACCTGCGTGATCAGCGTGTCGACGAGCCGCCCGGTGTCCGGTGGACCATAGATTCGCAAGGCGTCCTCGCGCCCGGACATCCACGAATTCAGCATCACGTCGTAGAGGTCGCCGATGTGGTCGAAATGATGGTGCGTGAGGAAGACCGTGTTGATCGCGCCGAGCGGAACGCCGGCCTTGGTCAGCTGCAACACGACGCCGCGGCCTGCGTCGAACAGGATATTCTCGTCGCCGAGCCTGATCAGCGTGGTCGTCGCCATGCGGCGGGGGTCCGGGCGCGGGCCGCCGGTGCCGAGCAGTATGACCTCCATGGTGCCCACTCCATCCGTGAAGAGCCTCCACAGTAGATTAGAAGGCGAGCAGTGAAGCAAGCCGCTTCAGGTCGGCGGAGGCGGAGCAGGGGCGTTCAGCGCATGCCGGCTGCGGTGGCGGCGACGGCCGGCTGGAGGCTTGACCGGTCTGGTCCCGCAATTGTCAGGCGATGCGCGAGGTCCTGCGCGCGCCGCTCGACCAGATGCCATGTCGCGCGTGCGACGAGATAGCTCAGCGCGGCGGTGACGACATAGGCGACGAGCAGCGAGACCAGCCCGTCCGCGAGCGGCCAGAGCTGGCGCAGGCCGTAGATCACCGCGAAGTGCGACAGGTACATCGAATAGGAATTGCGGCCGAGCGCCTCCAGGGGCTGGAAGCGGATGGCAAGCTTGATGCAACCGACGACCAGTGCGCCGAGCACGAGGTTGATCATGAGATAGTTGAACTCATGCGAGCCGGTGGCGCGGTTGGCGATGAAGGACAGCGCGATGAAGACGGCGTAGATCGCGGCATCCGACCTGGCGAAGCCGTCGCGCAGCGAAAAGAACAGCGCGCATCCGATCAGGAACACCGGAAGCTGGTTCAGGAAGCTGATGTGCAGCGAGGTCCAGACGAACGCCGCGTGGGCCTGGCCGTAATAGGCCGAGAACAGCGCGAAGGCCCAGGGCTTGAACAGGCAGACATTGACGAGATGCAGCACGATCGCGAGCGCGAGATAGAGATGGCGGCGCGATCCGAACGCGGTGATCAAGAGCGGGAAGACGAGATAGAAGGTCATCTCCGCCGCGATCGACCAGTCGCCGGGCACCACGCTGTTGACGCTGTCCGGCCAGAAGCCGTGCAGGAACGTCGCGGTCAGGATCACTTGAAGCGGCCCGATGCCGTAAGGCGCGTTGTCGCCCGGCCCGGTGCCGTTGATGGCGAGGTAAACCGGGATCGCCAGCCAGAACAGCGGCGCGATGCGCAAGGCACGGCGGATGTAGAATTTGCGGGTCGGATTCGTCTCGCCGCTGCGCTGCGTCCACATCAGGCACATCGTCATGGCGCTGACGAAGTAGAACACGTTGACGCCGGTCCAGCCGCACATGAAGGCGAAATCGACGGCGTGGATGTTCGACGGAAAGGATTGCGAGACGTGGATCGCCATGACGCCGGCGATGGCGAGACCGCGCAGGACGTCGAGCGTGTGCGAACGAGCGAACGGCACTGCGCCCTGTCCGGTTCGACCGGCAGCCAACCGGGTCTGCCCCTGCATCACACCTGCTCCGTGGTTCTTATTATGCAGGCGGGACAATAGAGGCGCGGCCGGGCTTTCCGAAGCCGAAGGCCTTTTTTACGTTAACCAGGCCTTGAGTCCGAAGCCGAATGTGCGGATCGATGGCCAGGGGGCGATCCATGGCCGCCGCAAAGGCCGTCCGGCGCATTGATGCGCAGAATGAGAATTGTGGGCCAATTCATACTTAATACGTCAAAGGCCATGAGCAATATTGTTTGCGCGTCGCATCGCGCCTAATATTCCGGCGGCTAATCTCGGGGGCTCGAACAAGTCGTGAATGTCCGTTCACATGACAGCGCATTGCGCAGCGGCTTGAATATGCAGGTCGGGCCGCAGGCAAACAGGACACCCAAGACCGTGGTTGATTCCGCACTTCGGGAAGTGCGTCCCGCCGGCCGCGAGCGGCTGATCGTCGTCGAGGACGATCCGGTGACGCGGACCATGCTGGTCGGTTATTTCAGCGAGAACAATTTCGACGTGGTCGGCGCCGGCTCCTGCGCGGAATGCCGCCAGGCGCTGCGTGCGCGCACCGATCTCGTCTTTCTCGACCTGCAATTGCCCGACGGCGACGGCTTCGAGCTCGCCAAGGAGATCCAGGCGACCAGCAATGCCGGCATCATCTTCGTGACGCGTCGCGACACCGATGTCGATCGCATCCTCGGCCTCGAAATCGCCGGCGACCACTACGTCACCAAGCCGATCAATCTGCGCGACCTGCTCGCGCGCGCACGCAGTGTGCTGCGGCGGCGCTCGATCGACCGCAAGGCGGCGCGCAATCACAATTCGATCGCCTTCGGCGACTGGATCATCGACCTGACGCGGCGTGAATTGCTCGGCAGCGACGGCAAGCCGGTGGCGCTGACGCGCGCCGAGTTCGATCTGCTCGCGGCGCTCGTCGGCGCCGATGGACGGCCGCTCAGCCGCGACTATCTGATCGAGGTGGTGAGCAATCGCCAGGCCGAGGTCGACATCCGCACGGTCGACGCGCTGGTGGCGCGGCTGCGCCGCAAGCTCGTCGGCAGCGGCACGCCCGTGATCGCAACCGTCACCGGCGTCGGCTACAAGCTCGCGCTCAGCGAGCGGCTCTAAGATATCATCGTCAGCGCGATGCGACGCGCTTCCATCGTGCTTCGATGCGGGCCTTGATGCGGCTGACCCGAGCCTCGTGAGCTGCCCAATAGGCGCGGCTGGCCGCTGCGGTGCCCTGTCGATAACGGGCGTAAACGGCCTTGGGCTGTACGGAGACCTTCGACCGGATCACCGGTTTGGCCGGAGCCGCTGCCACCGCAACAGCCGCAGCCGGGGGCGCTGATTCGGGAGCTGCCGCCGCTTCGGTCGACAGCGCCTTCGAATTCATGGCGGCAAGACGGTTGCGCGCCCGGTTGCAATAGACCTGCGACCGCGCGGTCATTGCTTCCTCGCCATGCCCGGCCCGGTATTTCATTAGGGCGCGGCAAATATCTCCGCCGGCCAGCCGCCAGGCCTGGCTGAGATAAAGCACCCCGTAATGGATGTTGATGTCGGGCTCGGCGAGCTCCGCCTCGCTCCCCCGGAAGCCCAGCATCGCTGCCGTCTCGGGCCGGACCTGCATCAGGCCGATCTCGCCAGCGTTGCCGATGACGGCCGAATTGTAACCGCTTTCGACGAAGACGACGGCTTCAGCGACATCGGCCGGCAGATTGGTGCGTGCAGTTTCGCGCTCGATGATCTTCCGGATCAAGGCCCGGGACGACGGCGTTTCGCCTGCACCGAGTTCGTTGTTGCCGTCTCCGGCGTGCGCGGAGAGCGGGGCCGACAACAATAGGACGAGCACCGCGTGCCTCCACGTGGCGCCAAGATTGAAGCGTGCCAGATCCCACAGCATGGAGTTCGTCATAGAGTGCCGGAGTTAACAAACCAGCCCTCGGCGCGCAGTTCCTATCGGGCGCGAGCGCTCTGATCGGTGGGTGTCGCCTGCGATGGCCCGGCGAGGCGATCGTCGATCGCATAGAGCGTGCAGGTCGGCGACCATTTCATGCAGGCCGCCAGCGAGTCACGCTGGGCCTCGTCGGCCGTGACGCGTCCGGCGCGCCAGCCATAGCCGCCGTTCGGCGACACCGCGAACGCCTTGTGCGGCAGCGTGCTGGCGAGATAGCGCGCGAACTCGGCCCGCGCAGCCTCGTTGAGCTGGCGCGGCGGCGGCAGCGGATCGGGCAGACCCAGAATGTCGCGGCCGATAAGGCCGCGCTCGCGCAGGAAGGCGTCGACATAGGGTGTCCATTGCGGGCGGCTCGTCACCGAATAGAGATAGTGGCCGTCATCGCCGAAGGGCGGCGCCGCGATGAATGTCGCGTTGCCGCCAGCGGCGCGAAATCCGTCGTGGAGGCGGCGCGCCAGATCGGGGCCGAAATAGGAATCGTTGGCCGCGTAGACCCACAGCGTGGGCAGCCGCGAGGTCTTGCCGAAGGCGGCGAAGGCCTGCACCAGTCCGTCCGCATTGCAGACGTCGTCATCGTCGCGCGAGCCGCGGCCGCCGGCGAAGTTGATCGCGGCGACGAGACCGGGCGGGGCCTGCGCGGCGAGCGCGATCGTCGCGAGCCCGCCGGCGGAGTGGCCGGCCGCGATCATGCCTGATGTCGTGACGTCGGCCCGGCGCGTCATCGCGTCGATCGCGGCGCGCAAATCGGCCACCGCGACCGCGGCCGCGGGCAAATAGGCGGCTTTCGCGCAACCGCCGACGCTGTCGACGCGGCCGCCGGGCGAGGTGCCATAGCCGCGCCGCATCAGGATCAGCGCCGCGAAGCCGCGCCGGGCGTATTCGAGCGCGATGCCGTAATATCTGTGCGCGGACATGGTGGCGCGGTCGTCGAAGCTGCGCGGCGAGCCGTGGCTGAGCAGCGCGAGCGGATAACGCTTCGTTCCCGCCGGGCGCACCAGGAATGCCTCCAGCCCCTGCGGACCGGCCTCCGCCATGGGGATGCGAAGGTCCTCGGTGTAGAACTCCGCGCCGCGCGCCGGTGCACCGGTCATGACGAGGCCGGCGATCAGCAGAAGCAGCTTGCGCGAAAGAGCCATGGGACGATTCGACCGGGCCTCGATGGCGGGAAGCATAGCATGATCTCCTTACTTGACCGTGACCCCGCAGCTATCGCCGCCGTCCCCGGGGATGACGGGACGGGCGCCGGTCTGTGTCGCCCTCTGTCAATCCATGCGCATAAAAATATTCCACTTTACCGAAATTCGGTTTTGACGTATGTGTCGGTCATCCCGGCTCACCAAGAGGGGCGATCTCGAGGTCGTCTTGATCGCGAGCCGGGCTTGCGGTGGACGCGGCAGCGTCGGCGCGAGAGGTGCGGGCAGGGCGGGTAGTCCCTGTGAGCTCGTGGCCGCGTGCGGACGAACGGCGCTGTCAGGCTTCGTCTCGCCCTGCAAGTTTCCGGCTCCGTCGACAGGGCCGGGAATACTGCGGCGACATGGCGGGCCGTGCGTACGGCAAAACCGTGTGGTCCTGGCCGTCGTTGCTACGGTCAAGCCTTTCGCGGAGATGTGCGCGAGCCCAACCGGGCAGACGGCATCATTTCAATTCGCGGGGCGAGGGAGGCCAGAAGGAAAGTTCGGCTCCCGGGAGATCACGGCATAAGCCGT